>Ga0208641_1001681_pt1 | contig 10958 bp, 9 predicted proteins | sample ETN02SmetaG_2_FD_185789 | JGI IMG/M metagenome (GOLD analysis project Ga0208641, IMG submission 185789) | Marine microbial and viral communities from oxygen minimum zone, Eastern Pacific Ocean - ETNP2014F10-02SV253 (SPAdes) (version 2) | ecosystem: Environmental > Aquatic > Marine > Oceanic ... | reverse complement strand
TCTTAAAACTTTTCCATATAACATTCCAGGCAAATTCATATCAGCACCATACAAAGCTCTTCCTGTAACTTTATCATTACCGTCATGTCTTATTGGGGATTTTCCTATTACTTTAAACTCTGCATCAGTAAACATTAAAAGTTCTCCTTATTCGATATACATATTTTATTCTATGGGATAAGAAAATAATCATTCAATACAATATTCCTAAATTTTTTAAAATATATAAGCTAATTATATTCATCTAGCAATTCAAGTATTTTTTTAGATTGAGATATTGCTCCTCCAACTTTTTCATCAGCATACTTCAAACTAATTTTTGCAAGCTCTACATACATTGGAAGTATATCTGGATGAGATTTTTGAAGACTATCTAAATGCATTTTAACTGTATCATAATCACCTCTAACATATGGGCCTGCCATAGATTGTGGAATACCTAGTTCAATAATATTTTTACAACTTTGAATCATCATTGGAATTAAAGCTTTAGCTCCATCTTCTCTACTTAATCCTATTCTCTGCCATATATCCGCTATAGAAGATGCCATACCTAATAACAAATTACCTGCCATAACTCCTGACAAATGGTAAAGAGTTCTAAATCCAGGGTCTATTCTTATAGATATAGCGTCCAGAATTTTAACCAGTTTGCTAATAATATCCAAAGCTATTTTGTCACCATCTATTCCAAATGTAATATTATTTAAATTTTTACTCCCTAAATCCATATCAGAAAAAGGTTGTAAAGGGTGCATGCTTCCTACTGATGCTCCATCGTTTTTTACTTTATCCAATACTTCTAATCCTGAAACGCCAGAGCAATGAATCACAATTTGGCCTTTTTTCCATGATGAAGATTCTGCAGATGTTTTGATTGCATTATCTGTTGTTGTAATAAAAATAATATCAGTATTATCAGAAACTTCCTGAATAGATTTTGATAAACTAGAACCATCTATCCTGGAACACAATTTTATTATTGATGATTCGCTTCTGCTAAATATTTTTGTAACAGAAAAACCTTTTTTATATAATGCTATAGCTAAAGCTCCACCTAAAGCTCCTGCTCCAACTATACCTATTCTATAAGAATTAATGTCTTGCAATAAAAATACCTATATTTTATATTCAAATTAATATTTACATATATTATCAAAAATAAACCTAAATCTTGCAACATAAATGTCTTTAATCAATACAAACAAATTTCCATATATTGAAATTACAGGTGATCATTATGAAATGGGATTTAGCCATGGAAAACAAATCTCTGGACAAATTCAGGAATATATCAAATGGATAAGATTCAAAAGTAAAGAAACAATCAAGCAATCTCAGAAAAGATCTATGTCTTTTTATAAACTAATAAATAATTATTCAAATGATTATATAAAAGAAATCAACGGCATTGCTGAAGGGGCAAATATCCCCTTTGAAGATGCAATGCTTTGCCAAATCAGATTCGGAAAATTAGATAATACATATGATGAAGGCTGTACAGCATTTTCATTTAAAGGTAAAAGCACAGCTAATTCAAATTTATACATAGGTCAAAACCAAGATATGGATCCTGAATTCTTGAATTTTGGTTTTGTTTTAAAATTAATTCCTAGTATAAATATACCTCAAATTATTATGTTCACTTTCCCTGGTCAAATAGGCTATGCAGGAATGAATGAACATGGAATATCTAATTTTGCAAATGCTCTATATAATTTCCAAACACAAAATGGGGTCCCGCATTATATCTTGAAAAGAAAATTACTAGAACAGCAATCTTTAGAAAGCTGTAAAAAGATTTTACAAACAATTAATGTATCAGAAGCTGCAAATATTTTAATATCTGACAAAACAGATATTATAGACTTTGAATTTCATAATAAATCAAGGTATCAATATAAGTCTAATGATCAAGACTCTTTTATTCATACCAATCACTATTTAACTAACGAATTAATCAAATTTGAAGACAACACTCTGAATGATTCCCCGATCAGGTTTCAAAGAATGAAATATTTAATAAAGAATATTTATGGAAATATAAGCCTTAATAATATAAAAAATATCCTGGCTGACCATTTCAATTTCCCGTCTTCAATATGTAGGCATGGAGCTGATAGTATGGATACTATTTCAGGATATATTGCCGCCCCGGAAAACAAAACTATATATATAAGAAAAGGGTTTGGATGTGAGATGAATTGGCAAAGTTATAGTTTTGATTAAAATTATTATTAATATGCATAGGTTTATCTTATGCATATTATATGTTAGAGTTTATTAAATTTTATCTTTCATCATGTCCAATATATCTACATCTGAAATTATTATAATAATCTGTGTATATCTTTCCGCTTCTATTCCTTGGGCTGTAATGATAGGTAAAATCAGACTCAAAGATGACATAAGAAATTATGGGGATAAAAACCCGGGCACAATAAATGTTTTTAGAGCGGGAAGCATATTATGGGGATTTATATCAGCAATTCTTGAAATTTCCAAATCAGCTTTACCCATAATTTTTGCTATACAATTATTTAATATTTCTGAAACTACAATGCTAGCCTGTGTTATATCAGCCCTGATAGGCCATGGATATTCGCCAATGCTTAATTTCAAAGGAGGAAAATCTTTGGCGGTAACTGCAGGATCATGGCTTGCAATTACAGGAGGAGAAGCATTTTATATTATTGCACCATCTCTATTAATAATGAAAATCATACAAAAAAATGATGCTTTAACTTCAACTATAGGATTTTCTTCTTTATTTTTCTATATATTAATCCGAAATCCTACTATATTTAGTACTGAATCACTATTAATTGGAATATTACTGAATCTGATTTTCATTATTTTCAAACACAGAAATGATTACACTTTAAAAATTAATTTCAGAAATTTTGTCCGAAATGATTGACGAATTACTAAATATAATAATCAATTATAACAATTTTATTTATTGGTATATATGTTTACTAATTATTGCATTTTTCACCATTGTAACTGGAATCACTAATTTTTTATGGTTAAAAAAAATACCAACTAAAAAAAATATCCCCAAATCAAAACTTGTATCAATACTTATTCCAGCAAGAAATGAAGCAGATATAATAGAATCCACTATAAAATCAATCGTTAATCAAAGTTACCAAAATTTTGAATTAATTATCCTGGATGACAATTCATCCGATTCAACAAAATCAATAATACAAAAACAAGCAAAGAAAAACTCCAAAATTGAATTGATTAATGGATTATCATTACCTCCAGGGTGGTTAGGGAAAAATTGGGCATGTCACCAATTATCAGAAAAAGCAAAAGGAGAATATATTCTTTTCATTGATGCTGACACTAATTTAGATAAATTTATTTTAGAAGATTCAGTAATTACTTTACAAAAAGATAAAATTGATTTACTTTCACTTGTACCTGGCAGAGATACAAAATTAATTGCAGATCATGCTATGAAAAAAATTATTTCCTGGTTTATAGTCTGTTGGCTTCCTATGAAACTTGCTATAAATTTAAATGCCCCATTTTTATCCGCCACTTTTGGGCAATTTATGCTTTTTAAAAAATCTTCTTTCAATGACATTGGAGGATTTGAAGCTATAAAAGATAATCCTGTAGATGATTTTCAACTTGGACGTAATATAAAGAAAAACATGTTTAAATGGATGCTATATGATGCAGCATTTAGAATCACAACAAGAACCTATAATACAAATAAAGATCTCATTTCAGGGTATTCTAAGAATATTTTCCCTGCTGTGGGTTACAGTATTTCAATATTCCTTATTATCTTTTTAATATTAATATCATTCGTCTTGGGGTCAACAATTCCGATTATCTTATATGCTCTAGGTATATTACAAAATCAACAATTAATTCTATTATGTATATCTCTATTAATTTTATTATTTGTTTCCTGGGAAATAGTTACAATTAGATTTAAATATTCAATATTTACACCATTTTCATTTCCTTTATTAATATCATTAATACTTTTGTTAGCTGCAAGATCATTTATTTACAATATATTTTATAGCTCAACCTGGAAAGGCAGATCATACAGAACAAGCAAGAAAAAACTAAAGATATGAAAAGTTGTTTGAATAGTAATAAAATGGTAAAATTCTTTAATATTATATTAACTAAATAATGGATCCCCACAGAACTAGAGCTTTAGATCAAGCAATTGGCCAAATAGATAAACAATTTGGAGAGGGCTCTATTGTAAGGCTAGGCTCAGATAATATAGGAATCGGTATTGATTCAATATCTACTGGATCTCTCAATTTAGATCTTGCATTAGGCGTTAATGGCATCCCAAAAGGAAGAGTAACTGAAATATTTGGCACTGAATCTTCAGGCAAGTCAACACTCTCTTATCATGTAATGGCAAACTGCCAAAAATCCGAAGGAACGGCAGCATATATTGATACAGAACACGCCCTAGACCCAGGATATGCATCTAAATGCGGAGTTAATTTAAATGAATTATTAGTTTCCCAACCAAGTGGAGGAGAAGAAGCGTTAGAAATTTGTGAGTATTTAGTCAGAAGTGGAGCAGTAGATTTAGTTGTTGTAGATAGTGTTGCTGCATTAGTGCCAAAAGCAGAACTAGAAGGTGATATGGGGGATACGCATATAGGTCTTCAGGCACGTTTAATGTCACAAGCTTTAAGAAAACTAACACCTATTATAAGCACATCAAAATGCTCTGTAATTTTTATAAATCAAATTAGAGAAAAAATAGGAGTAATGTTTGGAAACCCTGAAACAACACCAGGTGGCAGAGCTCTGAAATTCTATAGTTCTCTACGTATAGATTTAAGAAGAATCGAATCTATAAAACAAGGAACAGATATTGTAGGTAATAAAGTAAGAGCTAGAATTGTTAAAAATAAAGTAGCTGCTCCTTTCAAATCTGCAATATTTGAAATAGGTTTCAATGAAGGGATTTCAAAAGAAGCAGATTTAATTGAATTAGGCGTAACAAATGAAATCATTAACAAAAGTGGATCTTTTTACTCCTACGGGGAACACAAATTAGGACAAGGCAAAGAAGCAGTCAAAAATTTTCTTAAATCCAATGATTCTATTTCAAAAGAAATAGAATCAAAAATCATGAATATTATAAATAATGAAGAGGTTGAACAAACTTAATATATGACACTAGAAATAATATTAATAATAATTTCTATCATATTATCTGCTTTTTTCTCAAGTTCCGAGGCTGCTTTTTTATCCATTCAAAAGACTAAACTCTTTCATATGGTCAACCTCAAGCAGAAGGGTGCTGAAACAGTCGCAAAACTGTTGGAAAACAAAGATAAGATAATCTCAACTATAGTGGTAGGAAATAATATTGTAAATATAGCTTTTGCTGCTCTCTTAAGTAGTCTAATATACAAAATTACCAAAAGTGCTACTCTCACAACTCTGCTAACAACAATTATCGGAACAATTGTTCTTATGATATTTGGAGAAGTAATACCAAAAGCTTTAGCAGTAAGAATGTCCGAAAAACTCTCAGTTATATATGCAAGACCTTTAAGAGTAGTAGAAATAATTTTTAATCCAATAGTATCCATTTTAACTTTAATGATTAACTTCATTGATAAAAATTCTACAATAAAGGCCGATCCAAACAACAATTCAATAACTGAAGAAGAATTGTTAACTTTAATTGATATTGGGGAAGAAGAAGGATCTTTAGAGCCACAAGAAGCTGAAATGATTGAAAACGTTTTCAGATTCGGAGATTCACAAGCACAAGAAATAATGACTCCCCGAACTGAAATCATTTCACTTTCAAGCGATTCAAATATAAGGAATTTTAAAGATATTTATACAGAGCACAGTCATTCCAGATTCCCAGTATATGAAGGTTCGGAAGATAACATTATTGGTATTATTTCTACAAAAGATGTCCTAATGGAAATTTCTAAGAAAAAAATAGATGATGAAACAAAAATAAAAGATCTAATTCGACATCCATATTTTGTTCCTGAAACCAAAAGAAATTTCGAAATATTTAATGAAATGAGACTTTCAGGAGATAAAATTGCAATCATTATCGACGAATATGGGGGCTTATCAGGAGTAATGACATTAAAAAAATTACTTGAAGAAGTTGTTGGAGATTTTGGAGAAGAAGGAACTAAGCCAGAAGAAGAATTAATAGAAATAGACACCAATACTTTCAATATTGATGGCGGGATGAGTATTCAGGATTTGAATGAGGAATTTGAAGATATAGATATTAATATCCCTGACGGGGATTACGAAACAGTAGCTGGATTTATATTACAAAAACTTGGTAAAATGCCTAAACTAGGAGATCATTTCGAATATTTAAACTTAATATTTGAAGTCAAAGAAATGAAAGGATTAAAATTAGAAATAGTAAAAGTAACAAAAAAACATTCTTCATCTACATCATCTATTAAAGAAACTAATACCTAATTGTCATTTCTATAATGAACACTACTAACAGCACTTTTAAATCGATTATCCCATTTATTTCTGGAAACATTCATCAAGATTCAAATATTATTATTGGATGTTCTGGAGGAGCTGATTCAACTGCATTAGCGATATTATTATCTTTATATTCAACAAAAATAAATATTAACATTAAGTTAGTATATGTAAATCATAATCTAAGAGATTCTGAAATGATAAATGATGATAAAACATACGTTGCAAATTTAGCAAAAAAATATAAATTAAAATATAATTCTACTGAAATTACCAGAGATGAATTTGAAAGCAATCATAACGGCTCTGTAGAAAATACTGCCAGAATTCTTAGATTTAACAAATTAGCAGATGAAGCAAATAAATTTAATACCAAAAATATATTTTTGGGACATACAGCTACAGATAAAGCTGAAACTATTTTATTCAATATAATTCGCGGAACTGGGTTAAAAGGATTGGAAGGTATAAAAAAAGCAACAACAAAAATTATTAATAATAATAATTATTTTATAATACGTCCATTATTAGATATAGAAAGAAAAATCACTGAAGAAATTTGTAAAGAAAACGGGTTAATACCTATGAATGATAAAAGCAATAATGATTTAAAATATACAAGAAATAAAATTAGAAAAACAATTTTTCCATTATTAAAAGAAATAAATCCAAAAGTGGTGCAATCTATAGTAGATTTAGGTTCTTTAGCCAAAGATACAAACGAAAGTTATGAACTGTTAGTAGACAAATGGTATACAGAATTAATAAGTTTTAAGAAATTAAATAATGAGCAAATATTTACAATTAAAAACATTGATACATTTAAAAAATTACCTACAAAATTAAAAACAGAACTAATAAAAAATATTCTGAATCATACAAGTATTCCAAAGAAACAAATCACAGTAAAACATATATTTAAAATCGCAGAATTAATTTCTTTACAAGGGACTAAATATTACAATCTTCCGAACAAAGTAAAATTTATTAAAGAATATAATATTGCATCTTTTACATTTTCTGAAAGAAGCAGCAAATTAAATTAATTTATTTAATTTAGAATTATCAATCATACCAGGGATTTGCCCATTTCGTGCAACCTGTTTACCTTCAATCTGTTTAATTTCTGATCTGAATGGTAATGATTGAGCTAATCCGATATATTTCTCAACAATAATACCCTGAATTGGGAAATTATTGTCTTTAAGAACAGTTATAGAATCTGGGTTTATAGAATCTCCCGAAATATATATTTCAACAAATTTGAAACCTGCATTATCCAATCTAACTCTTAATTCATTAATAATACTAAAATCAGCTATTGAATTATAATTATCTATAATTAATTCTACTCCTCTGGTTTTTTCTTTTAAATTTCCAGCTATTGTTAATGATTCATTACTAGCTGTTTCTAAAACACCAACGGAAAATATCCTTTGTATATCAGCTTGTAAAGTAGAATCGTAAGCTTTGGCTGCCAATAAAGTGTCTCCAAAAAGCATAGACAATGATTCTGACATTGTATCAAAGGTAGTACCATTACTCATTCTTGCACCTAAACTAGTGCTGCAATGATCACATCCACCTATTATTGAAGAATAATCTAATAATTCTGAAATATTTGGGTGTACAAATTTAGATGCTCTTGATAAAACAGGGATTTCGCCTGAATTTTGCGAACAATTTTTTGCTGCGGTTGCCCAACCAGAACATGAGGATAAAATCCCATTAATAGAAGGTTCATATAATCCAAACCCTCCATATGGTCCTGTAATTCTTAATCCTACCTCTTGTTTAAGTATTTCTTCACCTTCTTCCAATGCCCATACTTCACAACCTGTGTCAGGTAATACTTTTTCTAATAAAGATAAAATTTCAGTCAGGCCGCATATAATTCCATCTTCAGTAGCATAAAACTCCATTGTAACAATCGGATTTAACGAATTATTTCTTAATACTGCAGCATTTCTCTGATGTCTTATATCGCCAACATCACCTATTAATATAGCTCTCCTAGCTTCAAATTGATTTTCTGCCATTTTATATGTTATATAACTATAATTTAAAAGATATAGTATGTTATCTTGTGATAATGATAAATGCAACACAACATTTCATGTTTTTATTGACATTAAATGTTATTCCCAAAAAGAGAATTAATTGACTGTTCCTGAATCATTTTTTGGTCTTTTCCAAACATGGATTGGTGTTTATGGTTTAACTTCAATAACATTATCAATTTCTTTTTTTTTATTCTACAAAAAACTGTTAATTCATATAAAAAATTCTATATACAATTTAGAATTTTATAATTTAAAACAAAGAATAAAAAATGTATTAACAAACGGACTTGCTCAAAAAAAGGTTTTAAAAAGATTTGACTTAAAACAAGATATATCAGGGATTGGGCATGTGATAATTTTCATATCGTTTTTATCATTTAGTTTTTCATATACATTATTCATATTTGCAGACTCTATAAACAATCAATTTTCATCAATATTACTGACTAAAGTTGGCAAGCTTTTGTATTTAAATTACCTGGAAATCCTAACAGTTTTAGTCTTGATTTCATTATCTGCAGCGTTATATAGAAGGTGGATAATATCTCCTAAGAGATTAAGCTATAGTTTGACAAGAAAACCAGAATCAATAATCATAATACTCCTAATTGCATTATTGATGTTAACTCATTTGTTATCAGAAACATTTAACCATTCCATAACTAATTCTAATGATTTTTATATTATTTCAAATTCTTTAAGTAATCAGCTTAAATATTTAAACCTTAGTCAATCATTAAGTATTACTCTACATGATATCTTTTGGTGGGCTCATTTACTGACAATTTTGTCTTTTGCAATATATATACCAATATCAAAACATATGCACTTGCTAGCAAGCCCTTTAGCATTTTTCTTTGCCAGTTTAAATAAGACCGGAGTAATTGATACTCCCGAAAATTTAGAAACTATGGATACTTTTGGCGCAAATAATATAAACGCTTTCAAGCCAAAACAAATTATAGATTTTTTTGCATGTGCAGTATGTGGTAGATGTTCTGAAGTATGCCCTACTAATCTTACAGGAAAACAATTGTCCCCTATGTTTTTAATAAATAATTTAATGGATAATGCCACAAATACTTCAATTTCTACTTCTGCAAATTTCAATGATGGAATAATTAATAACAATGTTACAGAAACTGAAATTTGGGATTGCTTAACTTGTGGAGCTTGCGTTAATGAATGCCCTGTTGGAATAGAACATATTAGTCCAATTATAGAAATGAGAAGGCATATGGTAATGGAAAAATCTAAAATGCCTGAAACTGCTGAATCAACTTTAGTAAGTTTAGAACAAAGAGGACACCCTTGGAGAGGTACAACATACACTAGATCTGATTGGCACACAAATTTAAATGTAAAAAGCTTATCTGAAAATCCTGGTGCTGAATATTTGTTATGGGTTGGCTGTACAGGAGCTCTAGTTGAAAGAAATCAAATGGTAACCAAATCAATAGTAAACGTTTTAAATTATGCTAAGTTAAATTATGCAATTTTAAGCGAAGAAGAAACATGTACAGGAGACCCGGCAAAAAGGATAGGAAATGAATATCTTTTCCAAATACTTGCAAATCAAAACATTCAAAACTTTATCAAATACGATGTAAAAAAAATAATTACTCATTGCCCTCATTGCCTAAATACAATCAAAAATGAATATCCAGCATTAGGTTTTAAAGCAGAAGTTTTAAGTTACACTGAAATACTCCAAAATTTAATTAAGGAAAAATCAATCATACCTATATTAGATAATGAAAAATCAACTGCATATCATGATCCCTGCTATCTTGGTAGACATAACAATATCTATGATGAACCCAGAAATATAGTAGACTCAATTCCAGGGCTACAAAGAATGGAAATGTGCAGGAATAAAGACAAAGCTCTTTGCTGCGGTGCAGGCGGTGGACATATGTGGATAGAAGAAAGTAACAATAAAAGAGTCAGTCATATGAGGACAGATGATTTTCTTGATACTAAAGCTGATATTTTAGCTGTAGCATGCCCGTTTTGCTTACAAATGTTTGAGGAGGGATTATCAAGTAAATCTCCAGATGAAAATAAAAGTGTCAAAGATATAGCAGAGTTATTAGAAGAATCTATCAATAAAAACAATAAAGATTAATTTTTTATCAAAGTGGATGATTATTTAAATAAATTTCAGCAAGTTCTAAACCGTTGAGGTTTCCAACATCAAAATGATTACTTTCAGATTCAGTAACAATAAATCTATCATCAGATAACATTTTTGATAATGCATCAGTTAATTGAATTTCACCCCCATGTCCAGGCTCTAAATTATGTAAATAATCGAATATTTTAATATTTAAATAATATCTACCTAATATTGAAAGATTTGAATTTGTATCCTCGGGGTTGGGCTTTTCTAACAATTTATTTACA
>Ga0208641_1001679_pt1 | contig 10960 bp, 3 predicted proteins | sample ETN02SmetaG_2_FD_185789 | JGI IMG/M metagenome (GOLD analysis project Ga0208641, IMG submission 185789) | Marine microbial and viral communities from oxygen minimum zone, Eastern Pacific Ocean - ETNP2014F10-02SV253 (SPAdes) (version 2) | ecosystem: Environmental > Aquatic > Marine > Oceanic ... | reverse complement strand
TTTCTTTTTTTTCCAAGAGAAAAACTTGGCAGTGATCGTGGGCAAGAGCCTCTTAGGGCAATTCAATAACGAACTGAATCAATTGGGATGCAGCGTTGCAATCCATGCCGAGCATCATTTGATCCATCAGCATGCAGCAGAATCCATTTTAACTATCGAGGAAAGATTGGTTTTTGCATTCAAAGATGGCACTGGTTTTTCTTGCAGCTATGCCAATGCTGAGCAATATCTGGGTTTATTGATGGAAGAGAAAGAACATTACACCCCGACATTGTTAAGCAAAGAAGAGAAAAAACTGAGACAAATCCTTGGTGATAAAACCACGGTCGAGCCGATAACCCTAGAAGCATTGCACAGTCATTTCTTCAATCATAACTTGGAAATACCGAATTTATTTAAGTTTGAATTCTCATCTAACACGATATTCAAGAAATTAAATTTTTCGAGATTTGAGAAGGTATGGGGGTTACTAATTATGTGTTCCTTGTTGCTGTTGCCTTATGTGAATATTTTTCTGCTGGAGAATTATGAGCAGCAATACCAAAGCGCAACACTGGAAATATTTCAATCACTGAACCCCGATACCAGAAGAGTCATTAACCCAAAACTACAAATGGATCAAATCATCAATGCCTCCCCGGAGATCACCCAGGCCGTTAGTACAATTGATCTTGGTGCTCTGAATTATCTGGATGAGATAGATTTAAGCAATATCAGGCGATCAACCATAAATTTCTCAGAGTCAATACTGGAGCTTGATATTGATGGTTTGCCAGCCCTTAAATATACATTTGTTTTAAAACTCATTGACGGATTTGATGTCACAATTGTCGAGGACCGTACCAATAATCTTGATGGCAAGATTTCAGGAACATTAGTATTGGATTTTAGCCATGACTAGATTGCTCAATTTTTTCAACCAGCGCAGCAAAAGAGAACAAAATGTCTTGGTCATTGCAGTTGTTCTCATTACGTGTTTATTGGCGGTGAGTTTAGTCTCCAATCTTGTTGCCAGAAACTCACTGGCTGCCAAAAGATATCAGAATGCCAAGAGTGATTACGAATACGTTAAAGCTGGGGCAATGAACCTGTTGCAGTCGGCTAAAATTTCCGAAATTAAAAACAACAGAGCAACTTTAGAACCAGCAATCCAGGACATTGCCAAGTCATATGATTTAAAACTAGAGGATATCGCAGCAACAGAAAGATCCCTGAGGATTTCGTTTATTCCAGTGAATCTCAGGAAGACCAAACAATTACTGGAGGAGGTCTCCCGATTATCAGAGTTTGCTATTGACACGATTGAATTGCAAACAGAAAGTGGCCAACAACTGGTGACAGCAACTTACCTGGAAGCAATGATTCAGTCCCCAAAGGAGGAATAGATTAGCTCCACAACCCTGCTAAGAGTAATCCATTAATCTGCTATAAGTAGTGCTATGAAAAAAAATAAACTCTTTCCTTCAATAAAAGTAATATTCTGTATTTCTTTTTTATCACTAAACGGTTGCGGTGGTAGTGGTAATTCACCCGAGATCCCGGAAGCAAGCCCCGTTCAGCCTCCAAGTTTTTATTGGGAAGCCAACACTCCAGAAGAACAAGGTATGGATCCAAATAAAGTCAAAGAAATTGTGGAATATGTATTAGATGATGATTTTAGCACTCAAGGGTTGATTGTAGTGAGAGGCGATAAAATTGTTGTTGAAGAGTATAAAGGGATTTCTGAATCCACTCTTTCAGGTCTGCAATCTGTGTACAGTAATAATGATTGGGATTATGATATTGATGAATGGAGAAACAAGTGGGGAACCAGAGATCAATACAGTCTAGCTACAAGCTGGTCCGCAGCAAAGTCATTCACCAGTTCTCTGATAGGTATTGCAATTGAGAATGGTTTTATTGATTCCGTTGATGAATATGTTTCAACTTATCTGCCAAATTGGATGGGCACGGATAAAGAAAATAGTGTCACGATACAAGACATTCTGGAAATGAGATCTCGACTTCAATGCCCACTAGGAGGCAACGGAGGAAGTTCAATTTATTATCAGGAAGATCAGCTTACCCCTTCTATTGAAAGGGGCTTTAACCAAGATCTACCTGAGAATGGTTGGGTTTATTGCAACGCTGACACCATGATTTTAGGAGAGGTTTTATTAAACGCAACTGGATTAGATGCAATGGAGTTCGGTGATAGATATTTATTTTCGAAAATTGGAATGACTGTAGATTGGTGGCGGGATGGGCAAAATAATTATCTCACTTACTGTTGTCTTGATTCGACCACGAGGGATTTTGCACGTTTTGGATTGCTTTGGCTTAACCAAGGTCTTTGGGACGGTGAGCAAATCATTGCATCAACTTGGATAGAAGAATCTTTAAAACCTGCAGCAAAAGTGGATTGGTCTGAGACTGTTGAGTATGGATATCAATGGTATATGCATGACGGATTTACTGCTGGGGAGGAATTTATAGATGTCTTTGGTTTTGGTGCAAAGGGCTATAGTACTAATCATATAACTATCATACCTAGTTATGATCTTGTGATTGTTAGAAACAGTCTCTATTCAAGAAATATTAATGTGGGGACTGAAAGCATTCGCACTGGTGATCTTAATGATCCAGACAATGCTAATTACCATCGAACTTTATACCCAGGGAATTTGCTACTGCTGGGTGGTCAATATTATCCGTTGGATTCCTCTAATATCAATTTATTTAACTCTGAAGCAATGGTTAAAGGTTTTATTGAGTCAGTAACAGATTGATTAGATTTATAAGCATAGGATATTTAACCTAAGAAGTTAAATGATAGGGTGAGAATGATCGTACCTCTACCCCAGCTCTGAGGTGTAGAACAACTCCTCAATAATGGAGTTCCAATCGGTATCAATGAACGGATCTGGATGGCTGATCCAATCTATGATCACCGGTTTCACCGTCTCCACAACGGCTACCACCGGATCTCCCGAATCAACAGCATCAAAATCCAGAGCCAGACTGTCACCTTGATCACCCAGAAGACCCATCAGATCACTGAGATCAGGAAGGATAATATCCTCTGATGCTACTACTGTCTCCGGCAAAATAATGGAGTCTAAATCAAGGCTTTCAACGAAAAGGCTCCAGTCTGGCAAGTCAATGTCCGGTGGGGTATTATCATCGTCGGTGATGATGTCTGTATCAGGAGGGATAATGGAGTTCCCATCTTTGGTAGTGTCGTCTTTATTGGCAGCATTTCTGGAGGATGCAGAGACATCTACATCAGTGAAATCCAAATCTGTAATGTCACTTGCCGTCGTGTTCTGCAGGATCAGCAGGTATTCCCCGGTGGCGGTGACACTGATCAGAGTGTCACTGGCATTGCTTCCAGTACCTTGCTCGATGGTGAGTTCGCTGAAGGTTAGATTGTTATCCAGTCCTATTAGGTCGGTGCCATCGCTAAAATCAGTGACGATATCGGCTTCAGCAATCAAGTCTGAGCCGTCACCTGTTCGGATTACGAAGATGTCGTTGCCACCACCCCCGGTGAGGAAATCAATGCCGGTACCGCCATCGAGGGTGTCATCCCCATAACCACCATACAAAAGATCGCTTCCGGCACCACCATACAAAGTCTTACTATCGGCATAATTACTATCGTTGGGGTCATCCTCGTCTATACCATGACCATATAAGTTGTCGTTGCCCTCGTAACCATAAATGATGTCGTTACCTCCACGTCCTCCTTTGAGAATGTTGTTGTTGGCATCGCCTTTGATGGTCTCCGTTGCTGAAGTACCGTAAATATTTTCAAAGTTGACAGCACCGCCTGTTGTAAGTGTTAACTCTTGGCCATCAACTGCAGCACTTTCACTCCATGACATGGTGTCGTTCCCTTCACCTCCATCGATTGAGGTAAAACCGATGTCACCGATAATAAATAAATCATTGCCGGCGTCACCATTAACGGTGTCGCCTATCCCAATAATCTGAACCGTATCTGCTCCTGGGCCGCAATTGATTAGGTTTGCAACATCATTGCAGGTAATGGTGTCATCACCACTGCCAGCATTTACATTCTCAATGGGGCTGTTGAGCCAATATATCCCGACAATAAAACCGGTATAGAACTCCCCATCATCGTAGTTTATTTCATCCGTGCCAATGTAGCTGAGAATGCCGTCAAGGTCGATGGTGGCATTGAGATCCATGGTAGAAAAATCAATAGTATCGATGCCACCGGTGTCAAAAATGGTAAAAACGACCGGCCCTGAGATGGTATAGGTATCATTACCGGAATTAACATCCGGAATTTCATAGGATTGTGTTTGTTCGTTGTAAGCGTAGAGGTATCGGAGACCCAAAATATCAAAGTACATTGGCGTGTAAGGATAGAAGTCTTCTCCGTCCTTTGTCACCATTGACTGCAATCCATAAGTGTTGAATTTATCTCCCGATATACCACACACAGCACAACCCAATGTCTGAGCAGAGTGATGATTGTCAGGTCTTCCCATGGTATTGTCACCGACGTAATCACGATAGGCCATGACCGTCCAGTATTGGGCGTCATAGGCCAAGGGCATGTAGGGCGAATTAAATCCTGAATTATTTGGGTAAAATGCATTGTGTGGATGCTTGAGTCCAAGTGAGTGGCCAATTTCATGCAGCAGTACATTGAAATTCCAGCTACCGTCGCCCCAATCCCAATTATTGGCAGACAGCCAAATATCCGAGCCACCGGAATCTTTCTCATATGCATTCTCTAAATATATATCAACAAATGAAATGCCTGCATAATCAACATCCATATTGGTTAAGCCGATACGGATGTCACCGCACTGGGTTGGGGTTTCTATGACTTTGACAAACGTAATACCTGTAATCTGCCCGAAGAGCTGAAATGCCTGAATAATCAACATCCATATTGGTTAAGCCGATACGGATGTCACCGCACTGGGTTGGGGTTTCTATGACTTTGACAAACGTAATACCTGTAATCTGCCCGAAGAGCTGAAAAGCCTGGTCCACGGCTTCTTCATAATCACTCGAAGGGTCTGCGATATCCAGATGTGGACTGCCGGACCAGATACCACGATAGTCAGCAGGAAAAAATGAACTGCTGTTGGGAATGCTGTAAGTTAAGGTTAAAGGGGTGGAAGCATCGCCATCGGGATCCAGGGAACAACCAAAAAGCATGGCATTGACCAAATTGTTGTCGGACTCCTCAACATTCCATTGGTCTTGAATGTCTGAAACGTAGGGAGTGGCATAGTTCAGATCGTTCACCGAAATACTGAAGCTTTTCTCTACTGACAGACCTCCCTGATCGCTGGCGGTGACGGTGACGGAGTAGCTGTCCTGCATTTCATAATCGGCATAGACATCATCTTTGAGTTTGAGGATCCCCTCGGCAGTAATCTCAAACGCATCCTTATCAGCCCCGCTTAAACTGTAAGTGTAGGCATCGCTAGTGTTTGGATCCGTTATCAGCAGATTGCCAACTTCTAAACCGTAATAACTTTCATTTACTGAATGGGTGGATAGGGAAAGAGCAGTTGGGGCAACGTTGACTTCGATACTGAACGATTGGGAAGAAGTTTCACCCGCTGCATCAGTTGCAGTGATGTTCAAGAGGTAATTTGATTTGCTAGTAAAATCAGAAGTAACCCCGTCTTTGAGTTTCAGTTCTCCATTTGCTGTGATTTCAAACGCATCCGCGTCTTCCCCGGACAGTGCATAACTGTGTTCGTCAAACTGATCGCCATCAATGATATTAATTGATCCTATCAACGCCCCGGTGTTTTGATCGGCCACCCAGTGGTTTGTGAGATTGAATTTCGGAGCATCATTGGTATCCACAACTTGGATGGCAAAAGCTTGACTCCAAATCGTTGTTCCCTGAGATGTGTATCCGCTTAAAGTAAGGTTTATGGTCGCAGTGTTTTCATAATTAAGAGTGGTGTCGTCTTTGAGTTTTAATTCTCCTGAAGCAGATATTTCAAAGAGATCAGCATTATCTCCAGTTATGGATACATCACTATAATTGATGGTTTCCCCGTCTAGAAGGTTTACTCCAGACAAAGAACCGACAACAGCCCCGGTTTGATTTTCCAAAACGGTGTTGTTGTCCAAGGCAAATTTTGGATCGGGGGCACTGTTATCAGCACGATCATTGCCCCACCATGGGATGATTTGTTGAGCTCCGGAAGTGCTGCCAGAACTGAAAGCGAACTCATCCCGGCCATCGTCATCCAGATCTCCCAGTGCCAAGATCTGATGACCTAGGTAGTCTCCTTTAATGAGGACGTTTCTCAGGTTTAATTCATCATATTCTCCAAGCCATGAGGCTTGCCCATAAATCAATAAGCCTTGTCCGTATTCTTGACCGCTGTAGTTTGAAACCCAACTTGCAAAGGGAATACCTATGAAGAAATCATCGTAGCCATCGCCATCAATATCGCCCACCCCTTTGAAATTAAATGTCTCCCCAATGATGTCGACCGAGGCATAAACACCATCTAGATTGGATGCAAGAGAGAGGTCTAAGAAGTAACTGTCATTGCTAAAATCACTATCATAATCGAAATTTACTGGCCAGAATTCTTGGCCCCAGATAATGAAAAATTGGCCTTCCGTATCCTTGATGCCAAGGTCGTCTAGACCATCGCCGTTGACATCACCCAAGTTTTCAAGAGAGCCATCGCCTTCTCCCAAGTGGGCATTCGTTGTCGAACCACCGATAACAACCCGGATTATGGGTAGACCAGCTGCGTTACCCAATGCTATCAATACCACTCCTGAATCATCCTGACTATTTAGGGAAACTCCATTCATGGAAGTAGCGTAGTCCATATAGCCATCGCCATTAAAGTCACCCATTGTCACAGCATCCCCCATTTCAGCGTCGCTAAACGCTGATTTTTGTTCAGAAAACTGGATGGACTTCCCATAATCATAAGGGACATAGGCCCCATCACCTGAATCGTCGTAGGTGTTTATTTGTAGTGACGCTTGACCGTAGATGATATAGATAGCACCACCATTGTTGGCAAGTGGGTTGTCCTTATCAGCATACGGGGCGCCAATGACAATGTCGGCATAACCATCAGCATTAAGATCGTCAACTGCAATGGAAGCCCCAAAATCTGCATCAAGTGAGCCCCAGGGAGACAAAAAAGAAGTCCATGTTTGATTGTCTTGCTGTTCAATTAAAGTGGCCAAAGAAGCACCGTGAATGATTTCCACCATGCCATCGGTGGTGTCTAGATCTCCAACACCGTCGTAGTCCATATTGTCAAAATGATCGGTGCCGAAACCAAGGACGATATCAGCGTAACCATCGCCATTGACGTCTCCCAAATCAAGATCCGTCGGGGTTTGATTGCTGTCATCATAAAAGCTGGGCCAAGAGGTCAGATATATTCCAATCTCAAAACCAAAATCACCCGATTGCAGGTCTTCAAATCGATTTCCACCTGGAACAAGATAAACTTCTATGTAGTCGTAGTCTGGATCATGGATAATAAACACTGCATCGGCTATGCCATCACCCGTTATGTCTTCCCCGCCTGCGGATAAAATGATTGTGCCGTTCCAGTAGTAAGACCATGTTTCATAAATTTCAGATGCTTCCAAGGTATGACCAATCTCAAGGCTACCATCGTCAGAGGTATCGCCAAATTCGAGAACAACATACAGAGGATTGTTAATCGCAGAATCCCCCCAAGTGACGAGTTGTTCTCCACTGTCATCTTCGATGGAAAAAACAAGAGGCCTAACAGAATCTGTAATTGGATTATCAGGACCATTGTGACCGAAAGAGAGAACTCCTGTGCCCGCATGGTAGTGTCCATTACTGGTTTCAAATTCAAGGGAAGCACCGGCTTTCAGATAGACTGCGCCGGTTGATGCATCCAGGCGAAATAGATCGGAAATGTTCGTTCCTGAGACTGATTTGACAATTAAATTGTATGTTGCAGAACCGTCGGGATCCACCAGGTCAATGGTAAACAGATAGATCTCATCGCTTGAATTCTTCTCGGGCACTTTAATGATTTGATAATATTGATTGGTCGTTTCATACCAGGCATCCTCGCTATCTTTTAGCCAAATTGTGTCGTATGCAAGACGGTAATAATTCTTTCCCCAAGCATGTAGACTGGCTTTCTCAACCGCCTCAGTCACATCCTCTACACTGAGCTCGATGGCGGTCGACAACGATTCCCCACTATCATTCTCTGCAGTAATGGTAATCGTATAGTCGGCATCGCGTTCATAATCTGCCTCGAACCCGTCTTTCAGTTTCAACACTCCTGCGGTGGTGATCTCAAAGAAACGGGCATCTTCACCAGAGAGGCTATAGGTAAAGCCAGAACCTGCATTCAAGCCAATCACAGTAATGTCGCCAACGGTAATGCCGGCTGCGTTCTCATTGAAGCTGTAGGTGTTCAGTTGAATACCACCTTCCCATGGATCAAAGCTCTGATCCACATCCCCGGTGCGAACCACGGTAACACTCGGGGTATCGCTGGGACTGAAGGTGGTCTCGGATAAGGGTTGTCCGGTATTGCTATCTAAAAAAACTAAACTCTGGTTTAAGGTTCTAAGCTCCCCCATATGCTGCAAGATCCAGATGGCATCCAGCAGATCAACCTCACCATCGCCATTGACATCGGCTGCCTTTTGTTGATCAGCAGTGAGTGTTCTAAGCTCGCCACTGTGTTGCAAGACCCAGATGGCATCGAGCAGATCCACCGGATCCTCGCCAGTCTCGGCAAGGCTCGCAGCTAAGGTGTAGGTATTACTGGTAGTGGGTAGGGTAACTTGACCGTTGATATCGGTGGTGAGGATGGTGACGGTACCGTCGGACTCAGTCATCGTGATCTTCACCCCAACAATGGGTTTGTCAGTACCGGCGTAGGTGAAAGTGAGGGTCATTTGGACCTTATTTTGAGCGCTACTGGATTGGGCAATGGCTCAAGGTTGAGTACAGCGCTCAGAACTGGGGGTTCGATGCTGTTTGTTTGGTTGCTTTGAGATAGGCTCACCTACCCTAGCTTAACCCACTTCTGTGGTATAGAACAACTCCTCAGTAATGGGGTTCCAGTCGTTCTCGAGGAACGGATCTGTATGGCTGATCCAATCTGTGATCACCGGTTTCACACTGGCGATCACTGGGTCACCTGAATCGATGTGATCAAAATCCAATGCCAGACTCTCACTCTGATCACCGATTAAACCGATCAAGTCACTGAGATCAGGAAGGGTAGAATCTTCCATGACTGTGACCGTTTCCGGCAAGATAATAGATCCGAGATTAAATCCTGCAACAAAGAGACTCCAGTCTGGCAGGTCAATATCCGGTGGGGTATCGTCATTGTCATCGGTGATGGGGTTGTTATCATCATTGATGTTGGCTGAACTGGGCTTTGAACTCTCAGCGACATCGGTTACTGTGACTTCAATGTCTTGGGATGCTGTATTTTCACCATCTGAAACTTGTATTGTTACTTTGTAAACATTGTCAGTGTCCGAGTCGACTGGGTTTTCAAAGTCGACATTGGTTCTGACGATTGTAAAGTTATAAATGGAAGTGTCTGTGGTGCTTTTTGTGGCATCAATACTGTCTTTATCTCCACCGGTTAATTGAGTTTCAATGGTAATGGCAGGATCGGTGGCACCTGATGTTGGTGTGAAAGTGATTGTTCCAATTTTCCCAGCTTCCAAGGTGTTGGTTGAATCTGCCCATAGGAGCTTAATCCTTCCATCACTCAATGTGGTGACTTGATCAAGAAGTCCATCTGCTGTGATAATGACATCACCATCAGTGAAGGACATTTCACTGCTGTCAAAAGAAAACCAAATGGTAACTCCAGATAAAGCTGCAAAAGAGGTTACTGAAGGATGTACTTCAATATCTGCTGTGTAGGTACCATCACCGTTATCCACCATATTGGTCAAGCTGACTGGCAGTGTGGAATCGGTTGTCGTAAGTCCATCAGTTTTAGCCTGTAAGGTAAGTGCACCGGTTGTTGAATCAATTGTGAACAATCCTGAATCGTCACCACCGGTGATTGAATAAGTTAGGCTATCCCCATCCGCATCGGTTGCGGTAACGGTAATAACAGAATTCGAGTTTTCCTCCATATTAATTGAACTCTCGCTGGTAATCACAGGATCGTTGTCATTCAAGTTATTGACAGTGACTGTAAAGCTCTGTGAGGTCGTTAATCCACCTGTGTCAGTTGCAGTTACGGTGACACTGTAACTGGTTTGAGTTTCATAATCGGCAGTGACAGTACTTTTTAGTTTCAATTGGCCGTCGACCACTTCAAAGGAATCGGCATCATCTCCTGAGAGCGAGTAGGTGTGAACATCACTGTCATCAACATCAGTGGTGGTCAGGTTGCCCACTGTTGCACCGGCAGAATTTTCATCAATGGCAGTGGCTGAGAGGGCAATCGCAGTCGGGGCTTCATTGACATCGGTCACAGTGATTGTAAAGCTCTGGGCAAAAACTGCATCGGCGGCATCGGCTGAGGTAACGGTGACACTATAACTATTTTTGGTTTCATAATCGGCACTGCCTTTCAGTTTCAACTGTCCATTGACAACCTCAAACAAAGCAGCATCAGTACCAGAAAGAGTGTAAGTATGGCTATCCCCAACATCAACATCAGTGGTAGTCAGGTTGCCTACTATTGCACCCGCGGAATTTTCATCAATGGCAGTGGCTGAGAGGGCGATGGCTGTGGGCGCATCATTGGTGTTGACCACAGTGAGGGTAAAGGTATCACTGATGGTAACATCAGCCGCATCAGTAGCGGTGACTTTAACGCTGATAGAGCCAACATCATCATTTAGTGGAGTACCACTGAAGGTCTGGGTAGTAGCATCAAAACTGAGCCAGGAAGGCAGGGCGGAATCATCACTTAAAGTCGCAGTATAGGTGAGGGTGTCGCCGGCATCAACATCG
>Ga0208641_1001662_pt1 | contig 11092 bp, 10 predicted proteins | sample ETN02SmetaG_2_FD_185789 | JGI IMG/M metagenome (GOLD analysis project Ga0208641, IMG submission 185789) | Marine microbial and viral communities from oxygen minimum zone, Eastern Pacific Ocean - ETNP2014F10-02SV253 (SPAdes) (version 2) | ecosystem: Environmental > Aquatic > Marine > Oceanic ... | reverse complement strand
ACATGGTTCAGTTGATGTATACAGTTCACATCCTTTAAGATTATAATCATTTAAAACTTTTGTTGCTGCTCTAATGGCAACAATCTCACCATGGGCAGTGGGATCATTATTCACTGTCACTCGATTCATCCCTTCTGAAATTATTTTGTTATCTTTAACAATTACCGAGCCAAACGGCCCACCACCACTGTTGATGCTTTCGATAGAAAGCTCTATTGCTTTTTGCATAAATTTATTTTTCATAATCTACTTTTTAAATCCATTATACTTAACAAAATTGCCTCAGGGGTAGCTGGTGCATTAAGTTCTGGTATTTTTGTATAATTTCCTACGGAAGCAATTGCATCCTTGATTGCAAAAAAAATAGACATTGCTAACATTAATGGAGGCTCTCCTGTTGTCTTAGATTTATTAACCACATTCTCTTTATTTAAATTCTTAAAAATTTTTACATTAAATTTTTCTGGCACGTCATTTACAGCAGGTATTTTATAAGTGGAAGGCGAATGGGTAGTTAACTCTCCATTTGATTTCCAACTCACTTCTTCAATTGTCAACCAACCAGCACCTTGAACCAGACCTCCTTCGATTTGTCCTTTTTCAATTGAAGGATTGATTGCTCTACCGTGATCGTGCAATATATCAACCTGTAAAATTTTATTTTCGCCAGTTAAAGTATCAATTATCACCTCGGAAACAGCCGCACCGTAGGCAAAGTAAAGAAAAGGCCTCCCACGAAAAGTTTTATTATTAAAATGTATTTTTGGAGTTGAATAAAATCCAGAAGATGACAATGAAACCCTGTTAAGATAAGCATCTTTAATTAAGGATTTAAATGAAAAAGTTTTACCTTTAAATTTAACCATGCCATTTTTGTAAATAGCTTTATCACTTTTTATCCTATATTTACGTTTTACAAATAATGCTAAGTTTTGTTTGATTTTATTTACAGCATTAATTGCCGCTGCACCGTTCAGATCTGTTGTTGAACTTGCTGCTGATGCTGAAGTATTTGGAACTTTATCTGTACGAGTAGAAAAAACCTTGATTTTATCAAAAGGTAAACCTAATTCATTGGAAATTAACATGGCAATTTTTGTATAAGTACCTTGCCCCATTTCAATTGCACCGGTTGATACATGAACACTTCCATCTGCACAATAAATATGTACCAAAGCTCCTGCTTGATTTAGATGGCGTGTAGTAAAACTTATCCCAAACTTCACTGGTGTAAGACTTAATCCCTTCTTTAAATATTTATTTTTTAAGTTAAATTTTTTAATATTTAGCCTTCTATTTTTATAATTCGAAGATTTAATTAACTTACTATAAATTTCATTGATAACATTGTCCTCGATTTTCATGCCATAATGAGTGATGTTTTTTTTATTTTTTTGATAAAAATTTACTTTTCTTATTTTTGTCGGATCTTTTTTCAAATATCTTGCAACACTATCTACAATGTTTTCAATAATCATCATTCCTTGATTTCCACCAAACCCCCTGAAAGCAGTAGAAGAAGATGTATTTGTCTTGCAAAGATAGTTCTCAACGGAAACATCTGAAAGATAATAGGCATTATCAATATGCATCAAGGCCCTAGAATTAATTGCCTCGGATAAGTCGGGTGAAATCCCACATCTTGATGTAAGTTTTATTCTTACACCTTCAATAACTCCTTTATTATTAAAGCCCACTTCATAATCGGCGTAGAAATCGTGACGCTTACCAGTTATTATAATGTCATCATCACGATCCATTCTAAGTTTAACTGGAAGTTTTGTTTTTTTTGATAAAAGAGTACATATTGCTGCAAAAATTAAACTTTGGGTTTCTTTGCCTCCAAATCCACCTCCTATTCTTCTTACTTCAACATTAATAGTGTTATTTTTTTGATTAAGCATCTTTGCTATAATTTGCTGTGTTTCACTTGGATGCTGAGTACTGGAAAAAATTTTAAAATCATTATCTTCTAGTGGAATAACAAATGCAATTTGGCCTTCAAGATAAAAATGTTCCTGACTTCCCAATATAAAAGAATTTTTTAAATAATTTTTTGCTTTACTAATTTTTTTTGAAGGATCTCCCCTTTTTATTTTTCTTCCTTTTAAAACATAAAGTTTTTTTCTTAGTGCCTCTTTTATATCAATAACCGGTTTTAAATTTTTGTAGGTTATTTTAGCCTTCTGAACAGCCTTTCTTGCAAGTTCAGTTGAGGTTGCCGCTACAGCAAATAGTGGCTGACCAAAATATTCAACCTTTTTTGGAAAAATTGGATCACCATCATAAACAGCACCTATATCGTTACGTCCTGGAATGTCCGATGAGGTCACAACAGAAACTACACCTTCGCTCTTCCATACATCTCTTAAATCTAATTTTTTTATAACTGCATGTGCTTTTTTACTATATCCGATAGCACCAAATAATGTGTCTTTTGGCTCAAGAATGTCATCTATATAATTAGCATATCCGCTGACATGTTTGGCAGCGCTCTCGTGTGGTCTTTTTTCCATGATAAAAGAATCGGTTTTCATTTTAAATATTTATTCTTATTAATTTTTTTTGCTTAATTTCCAGAAAGCATTTCTCCAGTAAATTTTTTGCTACTTCCATACGATATTTTTGACTGGCTCTAACATCGGTAATGGGCTTGAAATCTTTTTCTAGGGATTTTTTAGCTTTGTTAATAATCTCTTCCGTAACTAGAGAGTCCGAAAGTACTTTTTCACAATAAATTGCTCTCTTGGGTATTACTGCCATACCTCCGTATGCAATCCTTGCACTTTGAATTTTATTTTTTACAATTTCCAAGTTAAATGCTGCACAAACGGATGAAATATCGTCGTCAAACCTCTTTGATACTTTGTATGCCTTAAAAGTATTGTCTTCAAATAGAGGTATCCTGATAGAACGAATGAATTGTCTTTTTTTCAATTTAGTTTTGCGGTAACTCACAAAAAAATTATCAAGAAATAAAATTCTAGTTCTTTTTAAATCTTGTAAAACTACTTTTGCATTCAGCGATAATAATAAGGGCAAGCAATCACCTATTGGAGACGCTGTAGCAATGTTGCCAGCCATAGTTGCAACATTCCGTATCTGTGGTGATCCATAACGTTTAAGAATTTTTGTAAAATCTGGGTAGTATTTTTTAATATAAGACTCAAGTTCAATTAAAGGGGTTGATGCGCCTACCTCAATATATTTATTATTTTTTTTTATATAGTTCAATTCACTAATTGAATTCATGTAAATAATAGAATTAATGTCTTTTTTTTCTTTGGTAACACTCAACGATAAATCAGTTCCTCCACTAAAGAAATCTGTATCAATATTTTTTTTAAGAATTTTTTTTAATTCCCAAACATGTTGGGGAGCAAAATATTTCTTGCCTTTATTATAAATCACAATGCTTCTATTATTTATTTTTTTTAATAAATTGATTGTATTTTTTTTATTTTTAGCGAAGTGATCAACTTTATTTTTATTTTTTAAACTTTTTGCGGCTTTTATTATTGGTTGATAACCGGTACACCGGCAAAGATTTCCAGTTATAGAATCTTTGATTACATCATCTTTAAATTTAGAATATTTTTTAAACATTGAAAATAATGACATAACAAAACCAGGTGTACAGAAACCACATTGAGACCCGTGATAATTAACCATGGCTTGTTGGACTGGATGCAAGGAACCTTCTTTCGAAATTAAATCCTCAACAAGTATAAGTTGTTTTCCTTGCAAAGTTGGTAGAAATGTAATGCAAGAATTTATAGCTTTGTATTTTATTTCACTATTTTTTAATTCACCTAACACAACTGTGCAGGCACCACAACCACCTTCGGCACAACCCTCTTTAGTCCCGGTTTTTTTTAATTTCGTTCTGATGTAATTTAGTAAAGTTTCATTTGTATCAGGATTTCTAACTATAAAAATTTGGTTCTGGTAAACAAACTCAATATTACCGGAAATCATTAGCTTCCTCGATAAGTAGAATAACTCCAAGGGGTAACAAGTAATGGCACATGGTAATGTTCTTTGGGATTGGACACTCCAAATTTAATTATAATTTCGTTTAAAAAGGGTGTTTTGGGTAAATCAGTTATTCTTTTAAAATAATCTCCCACGAAAAATACTAGTTCATATTGCCCTTCCTTAAAAGAATTGCCTTCAAGCAAAGGTTCTTCTGCTCGGCCATCATTGTTTAAAACTATTGAGTTCAGTTTTTCTCGTTTGTCTGTAATAAAGTATATGTCTACTTTTACTCCCTTTGCAGGTTTACCAGAAAAAGTATCAAGGCAATGGGTGGTTAATTTTGTCATAAATTTTTGTATATATTATATAAATAGTTAAGTAATTTAAATATTAAAACTTACCATAATAAAATTGTTCAGATGAATGCGATTGATGAATTTAATAAATTATCTCGAAGTAAATTTATCGGAATTTTTGCTAATATTTTTGAAAAGACCAAATGGATTGCGGAAAAACTATATAACCAAAAACCCTTTGATAGTTTCGAAGACCTGTGTTCAAAAATGTTAAGAATTTTTGAAACTACAACTAAAGAAAATCAATTAAGAATTCTTAAAGCTCATCCTGATCTAGCTGACAAGGCAACGGTTAATTCGCTTTCTACAAATTCTCGAGCAGAGCAAAGTAATGCAGGATTAGATCTGTGCTCTAAAGAAGAGTTTAATGAATTCAAAAATTTGAATGATGAGTATAAAAAAAAATTTGGTTTCCCTTTTATTCTTGCTGTTGGAGGTAGAAACAAGACGGAAATTTTAAATAAATTTAAAAAAAGAATTCTAAATACTGCTGATGATGAATTTAGAGAGGCAATCTCACAAGTATGTAAGATTGCCAATTTACGTTTAAATGAAATAAATATAAAATAATTTGACCTATGAAAGTTTATGATTGTTTTATGTATTATGACGAAGAAACAGTTATTGATATTCGTCTCAATTGTTTAGACCCCTACGTCGATAAATTTATAATTGTTGAAAGTAAGTTTACCCACAGCGGTAAAAAAAGGAATTTATTATTTGATATTAATAAATTTAATAAATTTAAAAATAAAATAAGTTATTTTGTTTTAGACCATCAACCTGGTGGAATAGAGGTTGTAAATGACAAAGATGATGAGGCTTTAAAATCTCATAAATATATTTTTAATGCTATTAAAAGAGAAAATTATCATAGAAATTATATCATTACGGGTCTCAAAGAAGCAGATCCCGAAGATATCATCATGATATCTGATGCTGATGAAATTCCAAGTCTTGAAAAGTTGGATTTAAAAAAAATTAAAAGTAAGTTAATTTTTTTTCAACAAAAAATGTTTTATTACAAGTTGAACTTGTGTATTGATTCCTTTGATTGGTTTGGCACAAAGGCTTGTAAAAAAAAAGATTTAATTTCTCCTCAGTGGCTAAGAAATATTAAAGATAGAGCTTATTCTTTTTGGCGAATAGATACCTTGTTTTCAAAAGTAAAATATCAAAATATTTATTTTGTAAATGATGGAGGATGGCATTTCTCCAACATAAAAAATGCAAAGGCGATAGAAGGCAAACTTAAATCGTATTTACATCATAGAGAATTTGATATTGAACCTTTAAGCATTGAAAAAATCGATAATATTATTAAGGAAAAAAAAACTATTTATGATCTTAAAGTGGATCAACGTGTATCCAAATTTAATAAAGGACAAAAATTGACGGCAATAGATTTGAAACTCTTACCTGGGTATATTCAAAAAAATATTGAAAAATATAAATTGTGGTTGGATTAAATTTGAAAACGTTAATATTCGACTTCACTAGAATCTATTGATCTCCACATATACCAGGTAAAAACAGTTCTATAACCAGAGTGAATTTTAGAAACTTTGTTCAAAAATCTTTCACTAGGTGGATAAGAAATTTTGTAATTTTTTGAAATTGCTCTCAGTAAACCAATATCTTTAACTGGAAATATGTCCGGTCTATTTAGATTAAACATTAAAAACATTTCTGCACTCCATACACCCAATCCTTTTAATTTCGTGATATATTCAATAGCTTCAGAATCGTCCAATTTTTTAATTTTTCTAAAATTAAAAGATTTATTTTCAAAAGCTTCTGCAATAATTTTCAGATAACTAATCTTTTGACGCGACAAACCCGCACTTTTAAGAATACGAGATGATATTTTTAATACCATTTTAGGTCTAACACTTCCTTTACATTTTTTTTCAAATTTAGACCAAATTGAGTCAGCGCTTGCAACAGAAACTTGCTGGCCCACCACCGTTCTACATAGAGAGAAAAAAGGATTGCTTCTAGTCGTTAAAAAACCTTTTTTATATTTTTTTATAATTTTTCTTATTACTGGATCTCTTCTAGACAATATTTTTTTAGCTTTATACCAATAAACTGGGGGTTTGCTCATTGTTGCCTTGGCATAATTACCGATTTTTTAAGCGCATGTTCTCTAGTAAAAATTATAAGAGAAGAAATAACTATTAGTAATGCCCCAAATATTGTCCATGTTGATGGAATTTCTTGAAAAATAAAAAATCCAAACACGATAGCAAATACAAGTGATAGATATTTTAAAGGAGTGGTCAGGCTAACCTCTGCTAATTTATAAGCCTGCGTTAGAAGAAGATTTGCTACAGAACCAAAAATGCCAATTAATACTAATAATATAAAATCGTTCATTGAAGGCATTAACCATCCTCCAAAGGGAAACGTTGCAAGTCCAAATAATCCAGAAGTTAATGTGAAATAAAATGCGATCAACCATACATTTTCTCCATAGAGAGTAAGTTTGCGAATAAAAATGCAAACTGCAGCAAATCCTATACAAAAAATAATTGGAAATATGTAATAATAATTCATAGTTTCAAATCCTGGTCTGCTAATAAACAAAACTCCCATAAATCCCAAACCTACAGCAATCCAGCGTTTTGCTCTAACCTTTTCATTTAAAAAGAAAATACTCAGTAGTGTTACAAATACTGGGCCAGCAAAAGTCATAGCGGTAACCTCGGCTAATTGTAAATTTCTTAAAGCTATAAATATAGCTGCCATTGCACTGGCACCAAACAATGATCTAAAAAAATGAAGACCCCATCTTTGAGTTTTATAAAAATCTTTTAAACGCTTTTTAGGAATTAAAAAAAAAATTGGAATAAAGCCGAATAATGCGCGAAAGAAAAGTATTTCGCCAACAGCATAATCATGCGTAACCTTAACCAATACATCCATCAAAGCAAAAAAAGTAACGCTTACCACCATACATAATGCACCCAAAATGTTTTTGCTCATTTTGTTATATTAATTTATATTTTATTTTCTAAATATAAAAAAATTATGCAAAAAGCTATTTTAGCTCTAGGTTGCTTTTGGGGGCCGGAAGAGAGGTTTTATAAAATAAAGGGAATAGCCTCAACCGAAGTAGGCTACTGTGGAGGCATTAGTCCAAATGTCACATATGAAGAAGTATGTAGTGGCTCCACTAACCATGCTGAAGTAGTCAAAATCGAATTTAATGAAAACACAATTGCTTATGAAGATATAATTAGATTATTTTTTGATTCACACGATGCAACACAATTTAATGGTCAAGGTTTAAATATTGGAACTAATTATAGAAGCGAAATATTCTACACTTCAGAAGATCAAAAAAAAATGGCAGAAAAAATTCTCAACGAACAGAATGAAAAATTCAAAGGAAGGGTGGTCACAAAAATATCTAAAGAAAAGAATTATTGTAAAGCCGAAGAATATCATCAAAAATATTTTCAAAAAAGAAATCGTTAATGACATTAATTTCTACTCATTGGCTTAACAAAAATTTAAGTAAAGTTAAAATTATAGATTGCTCATGGCACATGCCATCAACTGAAAGAAATGGCTATAGAGAATATTTAAATGAACATATTCCAGGTGCCATTTTCTTTGACTTAGATAAAAATTCAGAGCCCAATACTGATCTACCTCACATGCTTCCAAAATCTGCTTATTTTCAAGAAGTAATTTCAAATTTTGGAATTATTAACAAAGATAAAATTGTTTTTTACGATAATTCTGACATATTTTCTGCCTGCAGATGTTGGTTTACTTTTTTTTATTTTGGACATGATCCAAAAAAATTAGCAGTCCTGAACGGTGGATTAAAAAAATGGAATTTGGAAAATAAAAGTATTTCAAAAACAAATGAATCATTTAAGAAAAGCAACTATATTGTTAATGAACAAAAAAATTTAGTTAAAAATATAGACGATATTAATAAAAACATTTTAGATCAAAAATTTGAAGTCATAGACGCAAGAAGTAAAAAGCGTTTTGAAGGATTGGAGCCAGAGCCCAGACCAGGCTTAAGAAGCGGTCACATAGAAAAATCGAAAAATCTTCCTTTTGTTGAGTGTATAAATAAAACAAATAATACTTTTAAAAGTAAAGAAAATTTGATTAAAATTTTTGAAAAAGCTGGTATTGATAGAACAAAAAATCCAATATTTACTTGTGGCTCTGCTGTTACTGCAGCAGTTTTATCTCTAGCATTTCGTTTAATAAATGATAATTATTCACCTATTATTTATGATGGATCGTGGAGCGAGTACGGTAGAATTAAATAAATGAAAAGATCAACAAAAATAACAACGGTAATAATTATATTTTTTATAATTATAGCAGCAGTGATTGGAGGACGTTATGCAACGAAGATTCACTTCAAAAAAAAATTCGGCAAAAGACCACCTCCTGCAGTAATTGTTGCAACAGTAAAGAATGAAAATTTTTATCAAAAACTAGAAACTTATGGCACTGCACTATCAAATAAAACAACTTCGTTTAGAATAAAAAAAACCGAATTATTAAAGCCCATAAATTTTAATCAAAAAGTAAAAAAAGGAGATCTGATTGCTAAATTAAAAACAAGAAATATAGTTGCCCCTTTTTCTGGAATATTGGGAAAAAGAGGTATTTCTGAAAGTACCTTGGGTTCGGGAAACTCTATAATTTTAACTTTGGATGATACTTCCATAATTTTTTCTGATTTGAAAATTCCTGAAATTTATGCTGGTATCATAAAAAAAGGTTTGCCCATTGAGGCAAAATTTGCTGCCTACAAAAACAAAATTTATAGGGGAAATATAGAATCTGTTGCAAGTCGTATTGATGCACAAACAAGAAGCATACTAACAAGAGTAAAAATAAAAAATGAAAATTCAGAACTTATTCCAGGTTCCCTTTTAGAAATTCAAATTAAATATAACGAAAGAGATTCTTTAAGTATTCCTGACACAAGCGTCATTTATGAAGGAAATAAAAAATTTGTCTACAAGGTTTTAGAAAACAATACGGTTCAAAAAATTGAAGTTACTACGGGAACTCGAAATAAGGGTAAAATTGAACTACTTTCAGGGTTGGTCAATAGAAACAAAGTGGTGGCAGAAGGTCTCACAAAGGTTAGGCCTCGTATCAAAATAAAACCCATAATTAAACCTAAGTGAAAACTTCAACCAAATAAACCATGTTCATAACCGATCTCAGTATTCGAAGGCCTGTGGTATCAGCAGTTTTTTCACTGATGTTGGTAATGTTCGGCATATTTGTTTTCTGGAAGCTTCCGGTAAGGGAACTTCCCTCAGGACTTCAGCCTCCTGTCGTGCAGATACAAGTAGATTATCAATCTGCGTCAGCTCCTATTATAGATCAGGAAATCACTCAAGTTATAGAAGATGTGGTGGGTGGAGCGGAGGGAATCAGGAGTATCGATTCTACTTCAGAAAATGGACGTAGCACTATCCGAATTGAATTTGAAACTGATATAGATTTAGACTCAGCTGCTAATGATGTCCGTGATCGGGTAAGTCGTATTACCGACAACTTACCTGAAGATGCAAAAGCTCCAGAAATTTTAAAACAATCCGCTGGATTTACTACTACCATGTGGATTTCATTATCATCAACAACGTGGAGCGATTTAGAACTTGGAGATTATGCTAGACGATATCTGGTTGACAGCTTCTCAAGTATTAAGGATGTTGGAAGAATTATGGTTGGAGGTTTACGTGAACTAAGCATACGTGTTTGGGTTGATCCAATAAAACTTGCAGCAAATAACCTTACCATTCAGGAAGTAGAACAGGCATTGAGAAAAGAAAACATTAGTCTACCGGCCGGAACATTGGAAGCAAATAATATTGATTTAACAATCAACTTAGACAAGGCCTACAAAGATATAAATACTATTAAACAATTACCTATAAAAAAAATAAAAAACAGTGTCATTCGACTAGAAAATATAGCCCAATTAGAATTTGGTCCTGTGTCACAAAAAACTCTTTTTAAAGCACAAAGCATAGATGGGTTTAATGAGAAAGTAGTAGGTATAGGAATTTATGCACGCAGTGGAGCGTCTACCGTAGAACTATCTAAAAGAGTTAAAAAAAGGGTTGAGGAAGTTCAAAAAATCTTACCTGATGGTTTAAAGATAGGAGTTGCATTTAATCGAGCGACATATATCAACACAGCAATTTGGGAAGTATACAAAACACTATTTATTGCCTTTATATTAGTCGTTTTAATTATTTATTTGTTTTTAGGCAATTTAAAAGCTGTTGTTGTTCCAGCAGTAGCGCTCCCGGTTAGTCTAATTGCATCATTCCTTGGTATTTATCTATTTGATCTATCAATAAATATTTTTGTACTTTTGAGTTTTATACTTGCCATCGGAATAATCACGGATGATAGCGTCATTATGACTGATGCTATCTATCGCCGTATAGAAGAAAATGGGGAAACTTCACTAGTTGCCGCAACTCTAGGTTCAAGACAAATAACCTTTGCAATTATTGCAACGACTTTAGTTCTTGTGGCAGTTTTTATTCCTTTAATCTTTATTAAGGGTATTTCTGGAGTATTGTTTCGTGAAACCGCAATTACTTTATCCTTTGCAATAGTGGTATCTTCGTTTGTAGCGCTTACTCTTTCACCTATGCTTGGAAGTAAATTTTTAAGCAAAAATATGCAAAAAACTAAAATAGTTTTAAAATTTGAAAAATTGTTTAAATCATTTTCAAAATTTTACG
>Ga0208641_1001640_pt1 | contig 11168 bp, 24 predicted proteins | sample ETN02SmetaG_2_FD_185789 | JGI IMG/M metagenome (GOLD analysis project Ga0208641, IMG submission 185789) | Marine microbial and viral communities from oxygen minimum zone, Eastern Pacific Ocean - ETNP2014F10-02SV253 (SPAdes) (version 2) | ecosystem: Environmental > Aquatic > Marine > Oceanic ... | reverse complement strand
CAATATCGGCATAATTTCGCTGTAAAGTTCTAGCAGATATTCCTACAACACTTCCTATTTCTTCCTGTGTGCAACCTATCTGTGCTAAATTTGCTATAATTTTTGGATCAATGAGTATTCTAGGTCTACCAGCACCATTACTTTTTTTAGACATAATTGCCTTATTTTTGTCAGATTTCATTTTGTTGCTTTTTCTCCTGTCCATTGTTCCCATCGCTTAATTATTACATCGCAGTATTTTGTGTCTAACTCCATCATATAACATATTCTATCTAGTTTTTCACAACCTATTAATGTTGATCCACTACCACCAAATAAATCTAAAACTATATTTTTTTCTCTACTACTATTTTTTAATGCTCTTAAAGATAATGCTACTGGTTTTTGAGTAGGATGTTGATATTTACTATCTTTTGAAATATTCCATAAATCAGATTCATTTTTAATTGATGCGTCTATAAAACCATCAAATAAAATAAATTCGTGTTGATGTCGATAACCTCTGCCTAAACCAAAAACATTTTTTGCCCACACAATACAAGCTTTAGGTTTAAGTTGCTTTTGTAAAATACCATAAAAAGACCAATTACAACATATATAATAGGTGTTTATATTTAGTTTTTTTAAATTTTGTAATATCTGTTCTATAAATTGAGAAAAACTTTCATCACTTAAATTATCATTTTTAATTACATCAAATTTACCACTTCTACCATTAAATGAAACATTATAAGGAGGATCAGTAAAAACCATATCAGCTTTAGCACCATCCATTAGTTTATTTACATCTTCTTCTTTAGTAGCATCCCCACATAACAATCTATGCTTACCCAACTGCCATATATCGCCTAATTTAGATATAGGTTCTTCAGGGGTATCAGGAACAGCATCATCATCGGTTAAGCCCTGTTTCTCCTCGAATAACAGGTCGTTTATTTGCTTATCATCAAACCCTGTCATTTTAAGATCAAAGTCTTTATAATCCAGTTCCTTTAATTCCATTTTTAATAATTCTTCATCCCATTTAGCTTCTTCATTGGTTCTATTGTCAGCGATACGATACGCATTGATTTGTTCTTTAGTAAGATTTTCAGCGATGGTTATAGGCACTTTTTTATAACCTAATTTTTTTGATGCCCTATACCTAGTGTGGCCCACAACAATAATTCTATCCTTATCTATAACAATGGGCTGTCTAAAACCAAACTCTTGAATGGATTGTGCGACTTTTTCTATTGCGGTTTCTGATAATTTTCTGGGATTATTGGGATAGGGTTTTATGGTGTCAATAGGTGCTAATTCAACTTTCATATTTCTATCTTTTCTATGTTTATCACACATCCCATAGGAAAGACATTGCGATCTGTGAACTCGTCATCCTTTTCATCATAGGTATTAAATGTCCATAAATACTTTCTATCTTTTTTATAAATAAAACCATAAGTGATTTTGATAGCTGGTCGCATCGCATCAAATTCTTTAGTATTAGCATGACCGGAATCTCCTAGTATATCTTGCCACTTGATTTTATAGTAATAATACTTTTTCTTGGCTATTGAAATATGGCGATATTTTGACTTTTTTTTAACCATTTAATGTTTTCGTTTATTACAGGACTCCACAATAGATTTATAGAATTCTAGCTGTGTTTTCAATCTTCTATTTTCTAGGGAGAGTTTTATCAGTCTTTTTCTTACATATTTGAAGATTCGCAAGAGTCCTTTCATAATACTACCATTTTTTAAAGATTATCCTCCAAATCCAAGACCTCATAATTGAAACCAATGTAAATATGGAAGCTATGGCAATTCCGTCTAAAATATTCGGATATAGACCGAAAAATGGAAATATATAAATTTGTATTAAGAGTGCTAATATAAACCCTGAACCTACATCTATAAAGCTTTCGATTAAACTCCGCACATTCCCTCGCACTCATTATTAAAAAGGTTAAGCTGATCATCTCCTTTGTTTAAATCAACTTCAGATATAGGTTTGCAAGTTCTATGAACATAAACTTCTTCCTCTTTTTTCCTAGAGTTTTTTCTAATCTTTTTATCAAATTCTATAACTTGTTTCCATTCTTCAGGTTGGTGTTCTTTTAAATGTTTCCATTCTTTATCGTTTTTATATGGACAATATATACAAGCTGATCGTGGTGGTGTTTTGTCGTAATGTTTTTTAAACCAATTAATGCAATCTTGCCTACGCATATTTAGATCAATAAGTGGATAGACATTTGTAATATATGGCATTCTATTAGGTTTCATTCTAAAAACCTCGTCTTTAGAAATGCCCATTAACATATCAACTGTTATATGTTTTTTAATTTTTTCTCCTTTTTTAAGTCCTAATAATCTTCTTACTTTTTGAATAATGGGTTGAATTTTATAATCATTAGTACATTGACGCATCATTAATCCTTTTTTTCCTGTTGTTATATTAAAACTATAAAATGGTGCTGTTGGAAAATCAGTTTTTAAAAGATGTTCAGTAAGATTACCTTTTGAAACAGTATAAATAGGATAAGATAATTTTGTTTTAATCCAATTAAGAAACTCCATTGTTTCCTTGCTCTCTGCAAGAGTGTCAGCAAAGATAGCGGCATCAACCATTGGTATTCCCCCCCCCTCAATCATTAAAGCTAGAGTTGATGATTGTACTCCAGCACCCAAACTTAATATTCTTAAATCAGCCATTAATAATCCTTTAAAGGTTCATCTTTCCACTTATGCTTTAAATACTTTTTACCATCAGATTTTTTCCTTAAAATAACGTAATGACCCTCTGTTCCTATTTCCTCGTATTCCTTGCTAGACTTATTAACATTTTTATCCTTACTATTAGTATGTTTATTAGTATTGTTTATTAGTACTTGTTGCGATAGGTGGTGTGGAGGTGGTTGCTCGTTATTCACATACTGAAATTTGTCATAGTTTATAACGTTTATTAGAGTAACTTTTCGGCTGGGGTGGTTGGTCGTGGGCTGGAGGTGGTGTGTCCTAGTGGTTACCATCTTCCTACGCACTAGCCGTAGTATAAAGGTTCGCATTTCACTATAACTCATTTTAAACCTTTTGGCATTAACCCTTAAAGGAAATATTAATTCGCCTCTTCTGACAAATATCTTATTATCTAAAAACCTTAAATCCTTATCTTGGTGGGAAGCTGAAGAAATAATGTAAATCCAACAGGAAGCTTGTAATAAGCTCTTAAAAACAGGATGTTGCCAAATGTTACGATAACATATAAAATACCCAGATTTTCTACTCATTTTTAATCCTCTGTAAAATATGGCATATAACATCAATAGTCCAACCATCCCCCAAAACACTTGCAGCTTGGTTTCTATTTAATGGTTTTGTATAGTTTTCTGGAACAGTTTGTAATCTTTCCATTTCTATTTTGCTTAAAAATCTATTATGAAAAGGAGATAAATTTTCTTTTGTAAAAATAATATTAACAAAACCAACTAATTTCCATCTTCTAAATCTTCTTTTATTAGATTTATGTGGTCTTGATTCGCCCTCTAATAAACAATATGCTTTTTTTGCAGTAACATATCCATTTTCAATAATATCTTTAAATAAGATTTTTTTATCTTTAGGTTGTGGAATATTAGAGTATCTAAAATCAAATAAATCTCTATATTCTTCGCCAAAATTATTCCAATATAATCTATCCCTCATTTGAGCTGAAACTAAAGAACTATTAATTCTTGATGGATAGGTTTTTAATAAATTAGAAATATATTGATATTCTTGTGCTGCCATTCTTACATTTTCTAACAACCAATATTTAGGTTTTATCTCTTTTAACAATCTATAAAATTCATAGAATAAACTTGATTTTTCTCCTTTAAGTCCTTTTCTTTGTATATTAGCCACACTAAAATCTTGACAAGGCGAACCAGCTAAAACCAAATCTATCTTTGGTAAATCACTTGCTTTAATTTTTTTTATATCTCCAAGTTGAATAGTATTAGGATAATTATATTGTGTAACTTGTATAGCTTCCTTTTTAATTTCAGATGCAAAATATTTATCATATTTTATACCACATCTATTTAAAGCTATTTGCCCACAACTCATTCCATCAAATAAACTTAATACATTCATTCGTTTTCAAAATCCCTATAATACTCTTTTGATTCATTTAACCTCTCTTTAATAATCTTTAATATCTCTTGTTCAGTTCCATACTTTTGAATAAATAATTTTTTACCTAAATGAATTGAATCCTTGCCTGTCCTATGGTGGCGGAAACAAAGTGGAATCGTGTGATAGTGCGATGGCTTTAAACTTAATCCTGTATTTTTTCTAATATGATGAACCTCTGCCGGAGAGTTGCAACAAAAGCAATTCATCTGGGCTATCCTTGCTAAATGTTCTCGTTCTTTTTTATTTGGTCTTTTCTTTGCCATAAAACGCAATCCTTATGATATTTACTTTTATTTCGATAACCTGAATCCTCCACCAAATCTAATATTTGTAATTCCCTAATCCTAGCACAGATGGAACTTAATGGATGACACAGAATATCGGCAATTTGATGATTGGCTAAAGGTTCGTGTATGAGTAGATGATAAACTTCTTCTCTTAATGTAATTTTGTTTTTTTTATTTTCCCAAGCAGATTTGCTTGTAGCTGAATTTTTTTGATAAGCTTTATAATTTAATTCAAGTTGTTTCATCGCTATAATGATTGTCTTGAATTGACCTATATAATTTAAAAGTAAATGGTTTATAGGTTGAAGTGTAATGGTATTGATTAATGTATTGTTGGAGTTGGTAGTCTAATAAAAGTTGTTTAGCTTTTAATTGGGTTAAACCTGGTTCAATTATTTGATATATTTTTATCATTATCTCTATGTGGTAGTAGCGAGGATGAAATCGCTACTACCTGTTTAAATATAATTATAGAGATAATTATAATTTCTTATAACAAAAATTTTAATTAAAACAAATTATCTCTATCGAATCGTTGTATATAAATTAATCGAAATAATCAAATATTTAAAATAAAAGTTGTGAAATAAGGCAACATTATCAAAAAAGCTAGGTTTTATGCGAGTTATTTACTATGTTATTTAGTTGCAATTAACAACCCATTTAGTACATTATTCGTATGTTTAATAAAAAAAATAAAGGAGATAAAGGGATGATTAAAGTAATAAAAGTTGAATATGAAAAAAGAAAAAAACTTTATTACTCAACTAATAATGTTGAGGAAAAAGCCTGGGATGGTCTTATCAATCAAAATTTTGATATGATGTTTGTATTTAGAAAAGTTATTCAAGAACTTGGAGTGGCTTATTCTGATGCTTTTAAAACACATCAAAAATGTTATCCAAATTTATATTTTAAATAGGAGAGAATATGAAACTAAAACCTAACGAAACAGTAATAACAGCTTTCTCAAAGCACTTTAAAAGAATCTTCGGAGGTAATACGACTTATGGAGAGATTGCATTAGCTAAACAAAATTCTGACAACCTCATGGGAAACCATGTAGCAGAATATCTGAAAGACCAATCAGATTATATTAACAAAAACAAGGAAAGTTAATAATGGAAAATGAAAGACCAATATGAATAGAGAAAAACGCTATCAAATAACAAAAACAAGGAAAGTTAATAATGGATAAGAAAGAACTTAAAGCAAATCAAAAGCTTGAAAAGGTTATCAGCAAAGTAAAAGAAGCTGAAGACAAACTACTTGCTTTAAAAGAAAAGAAAAGACAAATGGCTGTTAATATTCATAACAAGTTCCACGAACAAGAGATGGTATTGAAAGCCGGTAATTAAATAAAAGAGAGGTAATTATGAAAAAAATGTTAAGGATGATAGGGGTCGTATGCACTCTACTTTCCGCTTGTACATCTTATACACCTATCATGGACACTTCAGGAAGAAGCGGTACTTTTAACGAAAGCAAAGCAGAAGAAATAACAAACGATCTCCAGCATTGTAAAATGATTGCCAAAGAAAATAGTTCTTTTTTAAGTAATATTATTTTTTGGATAGAGAGTCCTAAAGCTGAAACCAAACACGAATCAATTTATAGAAAATGCTTGAGTCATAGGGGTCATAGTGTCCTTAACTAAAAAAATTCTAACCATGACTTGCTCCAACTGTGTCAAAGAACATAAAACACTTGCTTGGTTTGGGATGACAGGAATGACAGAGGCATTTTTCTGTCGTAAATGTTGGGGTAGATTATTTAACAATTTAACAAAACAAGAGAAAGGAGAGTGGTATTTTTATGGAAAAAGCAAGAATACTAACAACACCTAGAGAATGTGCTAGGCAAGTAGAAGTAATGTTGAATAGATTTAGTAATTATTCAGAAAAAGATAATGAAAAGATATTTAATACAATTCTAGGACTTCGCTTACGTCAAAGACGACTCGACATGGGCTGGACACAAACGAAAGTGGCACGAGTGATAAACGTTACGTTCCAGCAAGTACAGAAATACGAAAAAGGTACAAATGGAATGAAAACAGTCAAGTTGTATAAGTTTTGCGAAGTAACTAACACCGATTTTTTATGGTTCTTTGAATCATTTAAGAATCGTTTAACATTAACAAATGGGAGAGGATGATGATTATTAAAGCTAAAGATAAGAATGGAAACCTTATTGAGTTTAATCCTAGAGGTGGGAGATATAGATATAAGGTTAATGGAGAACCCAAAAAGGGAGTTACTTCTTTAATTGGAGAACGATCAGGTAAAGGTGCTTTAATGTGGTGGTCAGAAAACTGCGTCTATGAAGCTTTAAACTATAAATTTAAAGTAGATGGTAAAGCCATAGACTTCGCACAGCAATTTATTGACGACTTAAAAGCAAAAACTAAAAACATTAAAGAAGAAGCAAGAACCATCGGTACAAATCTGCATAAATTGGCAGAGGATTATATCACTAAAAAAACAGTTATAACTCCTGAAACTGAACCTTTGAAAACAATGTTTAAAAAGTTCAAAGCATATTGGGATCGTTCAGGATTTCAGGTTATTGCGGTGGAGAAATCAATGTACAGTCCTGACCTTGATGTTTGTGGAACACTAGACCTTTTGGTTACACATCCTAAATGGAAAGGTAAAAAGGGAATATTGGATATTAAAACATCAAAAGACTTTTATTTTGATATGCCAATTCAATTAGAAACTTACAAAAAACTATGCGAGGATTCATCAGAACATAAAATAGATTATATAGCTGTTTTAGCTGTTCCTAAAGAACCAGCAAAAGATGTAAGTTTAAGATATTTTAAAATGAGTCCTAAATATTTAAAAGCGTTTAAAGCTTGTAAGTATTTGAATAGAGTTGAGGAAGATTTTAAAAAACGATCAATCGAGTATAATCAAATAAGGAGTAAAAAAAATGGAAAATAAATATGCTATGCCCTTTTGTGGGCTGCAATTAAAGTTATACGAAACAGGAAAGATAGCACCTAGTTTTGAATATTCTGCATCATCTACTAAAGCTAAACTAATGTGTAGTTTAACAAAGAAACTTTATGGATTATCAGAGGTAAATACTTGGTATAACACACCTGAAGTCCAAGCTTATGCACAAAAAGGTTATATGTTGAAATGGGGCAGTAGAATACAAGAAACCAAAGAAGAAAAATATGGTAAAAAAACAGAGCAAGAAGTTTGTATTTATATGGCTAAACCATTCAAATCAGGTGTTATAGATGGAATGAAAAAGATACAAGTTCCGCCTGTACAAGCACAACCACAATCGCAACCTATACAAACAAGCCAGGTTGGTGTAAAAGAAGATGAGGGGGAATTTGATGATCCGATTCCTTTCTAATTATGACCGATCAAACCGCTTGGTTAAAAAACGAGTTGGAGAGAGTCAAGAAAGCACTTGATTTAAAAAATGAGGAAACTCAACTTCTATATCTTGAAAATAAAAAACTTATCGAAGTTGAGCAATCTCATCAAAAACTTGTTGGCGAACTGTATCGTAAAATTGACGATCTTACAAAAGAATCTAAAGAAATGTTAAACTATCCATAAGGAGAAAACAAATGCCAATCTTAAAACTCGATGAACTTAATGCCGGTAAAGCATATCAAGTCATGGAAGAAGCAAGTAACAAGTGGGCTGAATGTGAAGAAAAAGAAATCATTTTAGAAGAGGGTAAGAAAGCCATACTTGGGAATCTTATTAATCAAGAACAAACCAATAGTGTTGAAAAGCTAACTGATAAGAAAGCTGACAACAAAGCGAGGAACAATCCTCAATATAAAGAGTTTGTCAATCAATATGCCAAAGCGGTAAGTGCAAAGCTTAAAGCTAAAATGCACTATTTTAATTTAGAAAGATATTCAAGTATGCGACAAACAGAATTAAATATCCAAACGAAACTTGCTAATAAGCAAGGAGGATAACAGAATTCCGTATCGACCTAGCGGCCTTTCGGAATCCATGAGGGCGATATGATAGAAAGGTTAAACATAATTATATTTGCCCTTGTGGTATTAAAAAAAGGAGAAATGACATATTTATATATTAACGATAAAGGAAAGTACGAAAAGATGGAAAACCGAAAAGAACTAGGTAGAGTTTTTATGTTTTTGTTTGGTTTAAGCTTGATGTGCGTTCTGATGGGGTTTTGTTATTTAGTGCTTAAGAATTTCTAGCCCAGAGAGATCAGTAGTATCTGTAATCTCTTGGTAGGAATATTTATGATTAACAACATACACTCCGTCATGAGTACCTAGTTGTTTTAAAGTTCTTTTAACTCTAGGGAAAGAGGGTCGTTCATCAATAAAAGTAAATGAACAAAAATGACCATCAGGACTAAAATCACTTCGTAAAGCAACATCTAAATTAGTAACCACAGCATCAATAGGAGATTGCTTAATCGTTGTTTTCTTTTTTTTCTTTTTAAAAAAATCTAATCCTAACATTACTTCTTACCATTTCTCCAGATTTGAGTTCCTTTGATACCAAAAATACTTCCGACTACTAAAATCCAAAGTGAAGTGAACCAAGTCGGTAATTGCGAGAAATACTCAAAGAATAATTTTACTTTAGTCATTGCTTCTGGATCATCACTTATGACTGCCCACATTAAAACAATGATCGGAGCAGATAATATAACTAAAACGAATTCATCTTTCCAGTCAGATTGTCTAGCTTCTAAAAGTTTTCCTTGATAAGACTCCTCGCCTTTGGCCATACGTTCTGCATGCAATAATTGTGCATCTGACATAGCCACTTTGGTTCGTTGTCTATTTGAATAGATTTTAGCACCAGCTTTTAAAGCCATTCCAGCTAAATTAAACCACATTATTTTAATTCCTTTCCCAGCTTGGCATAATGAATAATCTTATCATATCGTTCCTGATCTGTTTCGCCCTCTTTTTCTCTTGTTGCATACTTTACAATATTGCCATCAATAAAATTAAGCTTATTAGCTGTAATATATTCAATGGGCTGTATTTTAAGTTTAAGGTAATGGCTACCCCCACTTTGTTCTTCAATGGCTCTAGAATCGCCTCTTTGTTCCATTAAAGTACCACTTTTGTTCATACTATATCTCCAATCCAATTGCCATGCTTATTTAATACCATAGGAAGTAATCGTGGAATACCATTTAAAATCACAGCAGAACCCATAATAAATCGTGTTCTAAAATTTTTGGCATAAGCAAAGGCCATGTGCTTTTGTGCCGCCAAGCATCCTACGTTCATAGCAAAAAACAAATTATCAGGATTAGCCCAATAATTGATAACAAATTTTGTATGGTAATGCCCTTGTACTGCGGACATACCCATTGTTTGAGATACTTTTAAAACATCAGCACTTCTTCCATGTGTAAAGAAACACTTTTGTCCATTGCTCATTTGAATAGTTAAATCATCAACCCACTTCCATTTCTTTGTTCCTAAAAATTCTCCATAGTCTTTTAAGAACGATCTACTCATTCCATATTTTAATGCTCTTCGATAAACCAAGCTGGAGTGATTAGATTCGACCTCAACCATTTTAGGAAAAATAGATTCAAGTTCTTTAATGTGTTTAATAGACTCGCTTAATTCATGTCCGGCAGAATATAAATCAGGATCGTGGGTATGAAGATTGATTGCGTGGAAATCTAATAGATCTCCAATGTTTAAAATAAAGTCAGGTTTAAATTCTTTCTTGATTGCTTTTAAAAATTTGAAACTATCTTTGTGATGGTAAGGTATGTGAAGATCGGATATTACTAAAATTGATTTAAACATATACTATATAGTGTATATGTTATGAGTTGAATTATTGCAAGACTGCGAACACCAAATGAGAAATAGCAATCAAACAAACACTCCACATAACTTTTTCCATTCTTCCTACTCGACAAGCTAAATGGTTTATGTGGTTATCACGAAGCACACTAATATCTTTTTGAAGAAGTTTAATCTTCCCCTCAATTCTAATAATTGCTTCTCTGTTTTCTGTTTGCGTGGTCATTATTCCACTACTTCTCCTTTATGCCATTTCATATCTGGTAATCCATTTGTATATTTCTTGCCATCAAAAGTCAAAACTTGTTTTCTATTAGATCCTTTTTCATTATAAGAAACATGAATCCAACCAATATTACCATCTCCACTTTCAGGATTCCAAAATTCTAAAATAAGTTGGTCAAAGTCCACATTGGCTTGTACCCAGTAAGCGACTTTAATATTAGGCACTCCAGCGATTTCAAAATCACAAGCTTGGCCTTTGGTATGTTGAGAGGAGTCAGAACTACCCAGCAAACGATTAACTTCTAAACATCTAAAACCACTATTAATTATAACTGGTTTTTCATCAAACTTGGCTCGTACTGGTTCTAAAATTTCATAGCATAGGTTTTCTAAATTCTTAACATCTCCGCTATGAGGAGTGTTGTTAATTCCATTCCTAGCCGCAATTTGACTCTTGGTAAATTCTTTTAATTGAAAATGTTTTGAAAGTTGCATTAAAAACCTCCGAAAGATGTTTTAATTACCTCTTTGGATATTTTTCTTTAATAGGCGTAATGATATTCGTTTTCCAATCATCAACGCTATTATGATAAATATAATCTAACTGGTCTTCCCATGATGGATAGGCTTTTTTTCTTAAATCTAGTATAACCCTATCGACAACATCGTCATCAACAGTCAAACCCCATTCTTGAC
>Ga0208641_1001635_pt1 | contig 11199 bp, 15 predicted proteins | sample ETN02SmetaG_2_FD_185789 | JGI IMG/M metagenome (GOLD analysis project Ga0208641, IMG submission 185789) | Marine microbial and viral communities from oxygen minimum zone, Eastern Pacific Ocean - ETNP2014F10-02SV253 (SPAdes) (version 2) | ecosystem: Environmental > Aquatic > Marine > Oceanic ... | reverse complement strand
TGAGAAAGAAGCATATGAGGATTCATTGACTGCAAGTATTGAATATACTTGTCCTGAAGGTCATTCTGGTGAAATTGAAATTCCTTTTGAGCGGAGAAAGCTTACTATTAAAAATTTGAATACTGGTAAAAATAAAAGAAAACCTGGAGTTTCATTTAATTGTAAAACTTGTGATTTTGAAATTAAGATTATAAAGTTGAAGTAAAACTTTAAATAAAACTTAAGGCTATTTATTTTATGGTCTTAGTTAAGTCTTTGATGAGAAAACCGGTTTTTCTTTATCCTGATGACGATTTGAAAAAAATAAGTTCTAAATTGAGACGGAGTGATGTTGATGTTTTTGTTGTCATAAATAAAAAAGGTAAATTTCTTGGAGAGATTCATGAAATGGATTTGTTGTCGGCAGTTATTCCTGAACGTAATTTGAGTTCCGAAGAAGTAATTGGAATATTGGGTTTTGGCATAAAGAAGAAATTCTTTGGTAAGAAAGCCAAAGATTTTATGAAAAAACATAATGTTATTGCAAGTCCTGGAGATAAAGTTGAAGATATTGCAGTTAAGATGTATCGGGAAGAAATAAAGTGTATTCCAGTTATAGTTAGAGATAAAGTGAGGGGGGTAATTACTATAGGTGAATTAGTACGTCACCTTGCTTGATAAAATGTCTACAACTTCGTTACTTTCAAAATATGGACTTTCATTTCACCCATCTGAAAGTATTCTCTTGGCACTGTTCTTGGTTATTGGTCTTTCTCTTTTTCTTGGTGAACTATTTGAACGAATTGGTCTTGATGCTGTTTTAGGACAGTTATTAGCAGGAGTTCTTCTGGGTGGTTCTCTCCTAAATCTTGTTGATCCTCATCAGATTGAAGAATTTGCAATTGTTGGTTCAGTCTTAATTTTGTTCTTGGCCGGATTAAATGAGAAAAATGAAGCAGCTATGCTTAAAGATAGAGTCGCTTTGAAAATAGGATTAAGTATCTTAATTTCAACATTTATAGTTATGGCACTTTACTTCAGCACAATATTTACTATGACTCAAGCAATATTCTTGGGACTGGCATATGCAGTTATTGATTTGGGTGTTCCTGCAAAATTATTGCTTTCTAGAAACTTGCTTAATACAAAATTCGGTATGTCTGTATTGAATATATCTGTTGTAAACATATTTGTTGGGTTAAGTTTATTGACTGTATTTTCCATCGTCTTTGGGGGCGGTTATGATCAAATTCTTGGAAAGGTTGTTGGTGTTGGAATTTTTATAGCACTGTTTATGCTTGCTTCAAAAATAATGTCAAAGATGTCCAAAGGTCTTGCAAAACTAGAAAGTGCTGAAGCTCAATTTTCAATTACCTTCATTACGGTTTTGCTTTTTGCATATCTCACAGACATCTTGGGATTCTCTGCAATAATGGGTGCTTTCTTAGCAGGAATGATTGTTGCTAAATCTGAGTTTTCTGAAACCCGAGCATTTGCCGATAAAATTAAAGCACTGTCTTATGGAATATTTGTTCCTCTGTTCTTTGGATGGTTCGGTTTAGAATTAGACTTAATTCAAATATGGAAATTTATTGGGATTGCATCATTCTTTGTATTTTTGAGTTTAGCAGTTAAGTTCTCAGTAACTTATTTCCTTGCTCATCGAGATAAATTACCAGCTCCAGGTATGATTGCTTCATCAATGCTTAGTCTTGATATTGAAAGTTTGATAATAATTCTTATGGCTGTGAAACTTGGAGTCTTTATGAATAATGATCCTTTGAATATATTTGCTCCAGCAGTTCCAATTACTACTGTTGTTGTTGCTGTGTTGATTAAATTCTTCTCAAAATTGGAGAAGAAAGATCTTAAGTCTTTATCTTAGTCTTCAATTTTCCTCTGTAAAGAGTTTCTGTATTCTTCTGCTCTTGCAAAATTTCCGTTTTTATTATCTAAAACATATCTTGAATATAATTCTACAACTAAGCTAAAATAATAGGCATATAATTCAGTATAATTATCTTTTGATTCAACCAACTTTCCTAGAACTGATCTATGTTCAGATTCTAATTCTTCCAAATTCATTTTTATTACTCTTTCGTTCTGTTCATGTAACCGATCTATTAGATCTTTTGGCATATCTTTTTCTTATATTAACACATAAAAGGGGTTTGAAATTCATTAACTATAAAAAATATTGAAGTGGATTAAATTTATGAAAGATGGGTTAGTTGTTTGGATTTCTCAATTTTTGAAAGTGAGAGCACGTGTTATTGAGAAATTTCTTTACAATTTTATCCCTGCGTTTATCTTTGCTCCGTTAATATTTTACTACGGTTATATTCATTCTGAGATTGTTCTTCAATTAATTGCTTTGGTTGTGTTCTTGGTTGACTTTTATCATTTTGTTAGAAAGTGATGCTCGAGAAGAGATTTGAACTCTTGACCTCTGCATTACCAATGCAGCGCTCTACCATACTGAGCTACCCAAGCATGAATCTTGATGTTTTAGTTTGTTTTTAAGAATTGTTATTTTTCTTTTTCTTTCCAATATCTATATTTGCTGTCCCACCTTTTCCTACTTGGATAAATGTATTTTGACCCTCTTCATTTTTTTCCATTAATTCCAGCATTTTATCTCTTGCTGGAGCGAAAAATGCCTCGGTTTCTTTCATATCTCTTTCATGTTGAATTTGATCTTGAATATATTCCGGACTTGCTCTTATTTTTGCATTCATCATTTCAGCCTCTTTTGAATAAAGTTCTGCCATTGTTTCAAAAATTCCTTGTTCACTTTCTAATTGTTCAACCTTAAGTTTGTTCATTTCCACTAAATTTTTAGTCTCAATATCTGGCCTGTCAATAGTGATTGTTGTTCTTAGCCTTAATCCGTAAGAAGTTAATGAATTAACAATCTCATTCTCCATATATTCTGAAATAATCTCTTTGTTTTCAGGAAACATTTCAGATAGATCTTGTATTCCTTCAGAAACTTGTCTATGAATTGTTGTTTTGATATTTAATTTTTCTTCAAGTCTTTCCAAATTCAAATCTTGTTGTGTAATTAACTCACTCATAAATTCGTAAATGTGATTTGGATCTAACTCAATTTGAACTTTTGCACCTACTTCAACTAAATTATTATCTTTTGTTCTGTATAATCTATTTTCCAATTGTACTTCTGCAAGAGTTCCACTTCTAAGAACTGCATTATATGACTTTTTAGGAATTATTTCTCCTGGAGTTAGTAGTACATAATCAGATTCACTTGATAGTGGATCTTGTTTATCTAATATTGATAGAAATCCTTCCTCTACTGTTTGTTCCTCTTGTGATAGTCTATACTTAACTAAATCCATATTATTTTCCTTTAGCTAAATTATAAAAAGCCTGTTTTGTTGCATTATTAAAATTTATATTTGGGATTTTATGATTTCCTACTTCAGTATATTTTTTTATTGAGTTCATAATAGTTCTTACAGGTTTGTAAATTTTTGTTCGTTTTGCTCTACCTACTGTCATTGATTGTTCTACAATTTCTTTGCAAGTTTTGTAAAGTTCATCTTTAAATGAATCTTCTGTGTTCATTGTTTGAAATAGTTCATCTATTTGATTTACAAGAGATTTAGAATTTGGAATAGTATGCAAATAATTTATAATATCTTGTTCAATTTCTGTTGGAATATTTGGAAATTTGTTTGCTAACTGGAATTGAGATTGAATCATCCCTGAAATTTCTGCTAGTCTGTTTTTTGCAGGTTCATAATCTTTCTTTTGTATACATGCTAAATAATTAGATAATGCATCGATTAAATTTCCGTTTTCTTCGTCACGAATTCCTCGATTATATAATTCATTAAATGGTCCGTCGATAGTTCTTGCATTATCTTTTCCTAAAGATATTATTCTTGATACTGCATAATCTGTTTGAAAATCTTCTCTTGAGATTATATTATCTAATGATTCTGATTTAAGAGATGAAGTCTTTGTTGGTAAAGTTCTTATTGAAGTTAAATCTCCTAAAATAAATTCTCGATTTGATAGCTTATGGATAAAATTGTAAACTTCAAGTGCATCATCAATTAATTCATCGGGAATTGTATTTAGATCATTTAGGAATCTGTGTTGGTAAGGTTCTAATTGTCCTCTTAGTGTTTGTTGTATTTCTTCTTTCTTTGTTATATTTAATTCTAGACTTTGGTCAGGTAATTCATGTAATAATTTTGTTGAGCCTTTTCCGTATCCTAAATTCCATAAATACTCCTTAACTTTTTCAGAATATTTTCTTTTTTCGAATTCATTAGCGTAAAGTTCTAGAGTTTCATGAAAATGTTTTTCCAGACTCCATAAACCGTTTGGATCTTCCAATAACATTCCTACAATCTCTTCAGATTTATTTAGAACTCTATTTCTTACTCTTATTGTTCTTTGCTTGTCTAAAAAATATCCTTTTCTTTCTGCAACTTCTGCTGACGAATTAATTAAAAATTCCATTGAATCGCAAATTCTTTGCATTCGGATATTATTATGTTCAGGGTACTCTTTAGTCCAATCCCATTCGAAACTTCTATTTCCTTTTTTGACTTCTGCTGATTCTTGAATAAGATTTATTACGGGCTCAGGTAACGATAAACTTTCTAGAACTTTGTCTCTTATACTTGAATAAAATCCTTGATCTGAAACTTTAACTGTTTTACCGCCATTTAAAAGATGTAAACCATACGCTGAAAATAGAATTGCTTTTGCAATTTTTCCATCTTTTTTTATTTGGTCATTTGTATTAATTCTATTGAATGCTCCTCTTGCAAACTCTGCTTGAGAATAAATAACCATTTCAAATCCGTCTAGTGAATCTACAAACGGTTTAACATGATTTACTATTTCGTCGAGGCTTTTTCCGACGTAAGTTTCAGTGCTTTGATTAATTTGATTGTTTAACATTACAGTACCAATTATCTCATCTAATCCAACGGTATTTTCTGAATCTGGAGGTCCTCCTCTTAAATGTTTTGCAGGATTCTTGAACCATTTCTCCGCAATATACCAAATATCTAAATCTTTATTTCCTTGCTTTATTTTTTTTAAGTGATTGTTAATTTTATCTCGACTTGATTTTACTGAAACATATTCATCTCTGAAAACAACATTTAGATCTAAGTCTGAAGACTCATTTTCTTCAGAAGTTCCTGCAGTACCAAAACTATAAATTGAAACTATCTTTCCATTTTGATTCTCAATTTTGTTTTTGTAATTTTTGCTATATAATCCAAATTCTCTTACAAGCTCATCCGCTAATTTATTTTGTTTCATTTTATCTTAAATCCTAAAATATATTCTCCGTTTAATTCATAAATTAATTTTATATCTTTTAGATATTCAACATCTGATTTTATTTGAGTTAGATGTGTCTTTTTCTTTAGGTATTTGTATTCTTCTAGTTCTTGCAGATTTTCAATTATTTCTGCAGTTACTAGACTTTTATTTTTGTTTAATATATTTATAATTTCAATTCTTCTACTTATTGCTCGAGAAGTTGTTCCGAGAATCTTTGAATTTAATATAGATTGAAAACTCATTAACTTTAAATTTGATTTTAAATTTGATTCAAATTTTCGGTAGTAGAAATTTGTTATATCTTGTTTATTCTTAATATTTGATTTTAAGAATTCTGATTCAGCTGAATTTAAGCTTTCTTTTAGGAATAGATAGAAACTGAATAAATTAGTTACATATCTTATTGAATGTATTGACTCTCGTGAGTAATGTCCTTTGGAGTTTTGTATTGAAAGTAAATAATCAATTGCTTTCTCAACTCTTTGATTGAATGGATTGTCTGAAAGAATCATTAATACTAATGCTGCTGCTGCGGTTGCTTCAGCATTTCTGTGTCCGTCTTCGGCTTTTGCAATCCAATGTCCATCTTCTAGTTGTTTTGATTCTATGAATTTTCGAGATTTGATAAGATACTCTGAGCTTGCTTGTTTTCCTGAATTTAATAGTGAAAAAATTGAGGCAGTAGTTGCAGTTATGTATTCTTTTTTATCTTCAGGATTAAATCCCCAACCTCCTTCTTTTGATCTTATTGATTCTAACCAATTAATAAACTTGGTTTTTGTTTTATCGGGAATATCGTGATTTTTTAGAGCATCTAATACATTATAATTTACAATATAATTTGTTGAAGGGTATGCCATCCAAAAACCGTGTTTTTCTTGTTTGTTAATTAAATGATTTAGTATTTTGGTCTTAGTTAAATTATTAATATCTGTATTTGCATAACTAATTGCTGTAAGTTTCCATGCTAAAACTCCGAAATCTCTAATATTTTCTGTATCTACTAAACTACAATAATTTACTGCTTTTTGTATTCTAGAAACGTATTCAGGTTTTAAGTTGAATAATAATGCACGAATCGCTTGTGCAGTAGTTACAATTGGCTGTTTGTAAAGTGAATCACGCGTAATTTCTTCAGGTTCAGGGTCATTCCATGAACCATCTTGGTTTTGTAGCGATATTAAGAAGTTAGAGGATGCATTTAAGCTATTTTTAATATTATTAGTTCTGAGCATGTATTATTCCTGCAATTAAAATTTAAAAAATGGCTGAATGCTTTTTCAGCAAAGTTTATCGACATATTTTTAAAGCGCATAGTTAATCAGATATCTACAGACTGTGGGCCTGTAGCTCAGTCTGGTTAGAGCACGAGGCTTTTAACCTCGGTGTCGCGGGTTCAAATCCTGTCAGGCCCGCTATAATAATTATTTTAAGCTTAGATTTGTTATACTATTATGCGAGATAAATTTCTTGATGTTGTTAAATTGCTAAAGTTTCACAAAAAACGAGATAAATTTTCTTTGAATTTTTTGAAGAATTATTTGTCTGCTGACGATTATCATAAAGTTTCTCGTAGAATTAAACAAGGAAAATCTTCAGTTGAAATTAAACGAATGGGTTATTCCTTTTTGATTTCTGGACGGGATTTGTTGCCTCGAGTTTATTCTTCAGGGAAGCTTGACAAGAAGTTTAACAAACTGGTTGAGAAGAAATTCTACGCTGAAAAGTATGAGCAATTTTCGAGTAGTGCTTGGTTGGTTCTTCCTGAATTTATTGGTCCAAGTGTTCTTGTTGAGAAGAGGATTAAATCTTTGTTGGCTTTAGTTTTATTTGCTCCCGAGTTTAAGTTGAATATTGTAGATGATTCGGGAGATATTAAACCATTAGTAAAATTTGTTAATGAGTTAGGTTCTGTTAAATCTAAGACTTCTAAACGAACGATTAAAAGTAGTGATTTGAATGTTGTTGAGAAAAATGTTAGACTTGGGAAGTTTCGCGAGATTGCAAATCGTGCCGGAAAAGAAGTTAAGATTTGTGAAGGTGATTTGGAATTTTTGAAAAAGTATGTTCGTGATGCTCGGAAAATTAATGTTAAACTCTCTGATAAACTTTTGGGAAAATTATCTCCTGATTTGATTCCATTGGTTAAAGCTTCAGCACAAATGGAGCTGCGTCGGAAAGTTAGTTCAATTGATGTTGAAAGGATTCTTTCGCTAAAGCTATAAAGTCTTGTTGCTGAATTCTGGTATGTATAAAATTATCCGTCCAATCTTGTTCAGAATTAATCCGGAAATCGTTCATGATTCGGTTATTATCTTGGGAAACTTTATTGGTATGACTCCATTTAAAAAATTGTTTGGTAAGGTCTATATATATTCTCATCCTTCTTTGAAAACTAAAGTTGGTGGAATTAAATTTGATAATCCGGTTGGTTTGTCTGCTGGTTTTGATAAGAATGCACAATTAGTTAATTTCATCCCGGAAATTGGATTTGGATTTGAGGAAATTGGTTCTGTTACTTCTGAAGCCTCTAAAGGCAATCCTAAACCTCGATTATTGCGCTTGCCTTCAGATAAGGGTCTTGTAGTAAACTATGGGCTTTGTAATGATGGCGCGAAAGTTATTTCTGAACGACTTAAAGGTAAGTTTGGAATCCCTATTGGTGTTTCTGTTGCTCGCACAAATAAACCAATGACTGAGAGAGAATCAATTGAAGACTATGTTTCTGGTTTGAAAAAAATGAAAAGTTGTGGGAATTTCATTGTAATTAATGTAAGTTGTCCAAATATCTCAGATAGTCAACCTTTCTGTAAACCTAATCGTCTTAGTAAGTTGCTTAGAGAAGTTGATAAGATCAAATTTAGCAAACCTGTTTTTTTAAAGATGAAACCTGATATGTCTCGAAAAGATATTGATGGAGTTATTAATATTGTATCGAAGTACAAATGGATTAAAGGATTTGTTCTTACAAACTTGACTAACTCTCGAAGAGGAGTTGTGAGTGATCTTGGAGAATTTAGGAATAAAGGAGGAATTAGTGGCAAGTTGGTTTCAAAGAAGAGTGATAATCTTATTAAATATATTTATGGAAAAACTTCAGGAAAGTATATTCTTATTGGAGTTGGGGGAATTTTTACTGCCGAAGATGCTTATCGGAAAATAAGAAATGGTGCTTCGCTAGTCCAGTTAATTACTGGACTGATTTATGGTGGACCTGGAACTGTTAAACGAATAAATAAAGGTCTTGTTAAATTGCTTGAAAGGGATGGATTTTCAAATATCAGTGAAGCTGTTGGTGTTGATGCGATTAAGTAAGCTTTTTATTTTATTGGGTTGGAGAGTTGAGGTTATGGTTAATGTAATAGTTAGTGAAAAGGAATATGTTTTATTGACGCGGCGAAGTAGTTGGAAAGAATCTGTTAACAATTATAAAATCGAAAAAGGTTTAGAAGATAAATTTATGGATGATGAAGAATTTGTAGATGTTGAGAATCTTATTCTTAATAGTGATAATCTATCTAAATTTGTGCATGACTTTGCAATTCATGGAAATACTCGTGTTCTTGGATTGCAGGAAAGAACTGGTAATGGTTATTTTTCTGCACTTAATGTTTTAAGTGGTAAGGGACTTGTTGTTAATGAAGGCCATAGAAGCCTCTCTCCTAAAGCGCGAGCATTTTTATTTGAATATGGGAGACGATTGTATGAATCTTAGTAAACATTTTTATATGATAATATTATTTGTTCTTTATGGTATTAACCATTGAAGCAATTATCTTTTACCTTTTACTTTTAGATAGTGTTTGTGGAAACCTAATTGTTTGGTTTTCTCCGAAACTTTTGAACTGGTATACTAATACTTGGAAGAAATTTTCTAGAGTATTTCCGGCAACTAAAGGGTGGATGGTGTTCTATCTTATCTTGGTATGTTGGATTGGATACAGTCTAAATCGTTTAGGAATTGTGTAGAAAACATTTTATACAATCTTACCTTTTAGTAAGTATGGTAATATCTCAAGTTAAAGCTGAAAAAGCCGCATTGGAATTGGGTCTTGGTGATGATTTTATTAAGTGGCTAAACAACAGATTGTCCTATCGTATATTTATGAATCGAATAACTGCTAAGCGTAAACGTGGCAGTCGTACAATTCAACGTCAAAGAGCTAACGAATTGGAAGAATTTGTTATTAGTCGAAAATAAAATGGCAACATATCGTGAATGTAAAGATGCATTGGTTGAACTTAGAAATAGGTTTGTTGATTCTAAGTCTGTTGCTGAACGACAGGTAATTCTTAATACTGCAATTTCTGATCCTGATTTGAAAGATTGTAAAACTCTTCAAAGCTGGGCTTCTTGGGCTTTTAAAAATATTGAATGGCAGTTGAAGAAGAAAACGGGAAAGAAAAGAGCTGGCTTTTTTTCAATATTTAACGAATGAATGCACCCAGAGGGATTTGAACCCGCGGCCCCCTGCTTACAAGGCAGGTGCTCTACCAGACTGAGCTATGGATGCATGAGATTTGGTTTTCTTTTTGCTTTTTAAGAGTTTCGCAACTCAATGGCGAGAGGGGGATTTGAACCCCCGACTTTCCGCTCATGAAACGGACGCTCTGCCATACTGAGCTACCTCGCCAATTTATCTCCCTCATTTGAGTTTATAAACATAACGCTTCAAGTAGGATAGTCTTATATAATTATTTCAATTAGTACTGGAATGGTAAAACAGATTAAATTAAATTATGCTCTTGGAGATTTGGAACCGTATATTGATAAAGAAACAATGAATGTTCATTACAATAAACATCATGCTGCTTATACTAATAAGACTACTGTGATTTTGGATGCGTTAAAAATCCGAAGTAATAATCCAAAAGTTGTATTCAAGCGTGCATCTAAAAATGCTGGTTTGAGAAATAATGGTGGCGGATGGTGGAATCATAATTTCTTTTTTGAAGCCTTGAATAAACCGAGTTCAAATAAAATCTCTTCTGAATTTAAAGCAATTATTTCAGAAAACTTTGGATCGTATGATAAGTTTGTTGAGGAATTTTCAAACGCAGCTGCAACTCAATTTGGTTCTGGTTGGGCTTGGCTTGGAAAGAAAAAAGATGGTTCTTTAGAAATATATTCTACTTCAAACCAAGACAATTGTTTCATGGATGTAAATAAAATCTCCTCTATTCCAATTTTATGTTTAGATGTGTGGGAACATGCTTATTATTTGCAGTATCAAAATCGTCGACCAGAATATGTTAAGAACTTCTACAACGTAATTGATTGGTCTGTTGTTGAGGAACGATATAATGGTTAAATGTTCTATTTGTGGTTGTAGAGATCATAGATTTATTGGTTGTTTGAAACACAAATCGAAAAATTGTAGTTGTTTAAAGAAGTCAAAGAAATAGTTTTTTATATTTGAAATTGTGGTCAAAATTATGGAAAAAATTTCGTTGGACGAGTGCGAGCTAGAAATTATTGACTTTAATCCTTTGGAGGACAGATTACATGATGATTTGATGGATTCTGAAGCTGGATTGTACTTTGCCCATCCAACGTATGTTGGTTCTGATATTACTTGGGAATTTGAGCCACTGATCCCAAAGATCTATACGAATAACGTAAATGTCCCTACTATTGATGAATTTAACTTTAGATTGTGGCTGGATAACAAGCCTGAGAATTATCGGATAGGTATTTTGTCAAGACACGGTAATGATGTTTACTTATTTATGAGTATGCTTCTTGAAGATGATGGTGATGTTTATACTTCTGCAGAACACATAAATGAATTCATTAAGTTGAGCCGTCAACTAGCCTCTGTCTAAATAAAGCTTATATATTTCCGATACTATTTTTAATATGGCACATAACCTTAGAAAATTAGT
>Ga0208641_1001614_pt1 | contig 11254 bp, 15 predicted proteins | sample ETN02SmetaG_2_FD_185789 | JGI IMG/M metagenome (GOLD analysis project Ga0208641, IMG submission 185789) | Marine microbial and viral communities from oxygen minimum zone, Eastern Pacific Ocean - ETNP2014F10-02SV253 (SPAdes) (version 2) | ecosystem: Environmental > Aquatic > Marine > Oceanic ... | reverse complement strand
ATATTGCAAAGCTTGCAAACAGTTGTACTCCCTCAGTGAATGCACTAAAGATAGCCACAGTTCTTGCAATGTCATGGAGTGAATTAGATTCTTGCTTATTAAGATAATCATATTTATCCCTCATAGCTTTAATTTTTAAAAATTCTGAGTATTCTGTTTCAGGGAGACCTATTGTATCTAATAGATGTGAATAAGCTGCAACGTGAACTGTCTCCATGGCAGAAAAAACCGACAGCATCATTTTAACTTCTGTTGGTTTAAATACATGCATACAATGACCCATGTAATAATTATTTACTTCAACATCTGCCTGAGTAAAGAATCTAAAAATTTGCATAAGTAAATTCTTTTCTGCTGGGGTAATATTTTTTACCCAATCTTTAACATCTTCAGACATAGGAACTTCTTCAGGTAGCCAGTGTATACGTTGCTGTGTCAGCCACGCATCATAACACCAGGGGTATCTGAAGGGTTTGTATACTGGGCTTCCTACAAGTAAATTTGCTTTTCTCTCTTCTAACATTTAATATCTATTTTTTCTTTTTATTTTTAGTTTTTTTCTTTTTATTTTTTTTCTTATCTTTCTTCTTTTTCTTTTTAGCCATTATTCTCCTTTATTTGTTTAGGGTCTAACCGTTGGACCCCATGTGTATATTAAGTTACAACCCTTATTCTAATATTAATTTCTTAATAGATACAGAGCCATCTATGTTTGTTTCTAATTCTGCTTTAGACTTAATACATTTATACTGAATAGATTTTCCTTTAGATGTTCTTTCTGCCACACGTTTGCCCTTAAGACATTCGCTTAGTGTGGGTTGAATTCTATGTTCCTTTATTTCATGGTTAATTATCATAAGTAAAGCAAAAATAGTCTCAATCATTTTTTATATCCTGTTCCTTTTTTTCTACTACACCATCTTTTATTCCATGCCCATACATTAAGTTTGGAACTATAGTGTTCTACAATACTGTAAAAATAATCTATCATTTAACATACCCATTCTTTACTTTTATATTTCTATGTTCTTCCTGAACTTTTTCAAGAGTTGTTTGTAGCTTTTCTAGTTGTTTTTGTAAGAACTCAATATTAACTTTATTGTGCATACCTTCTTCGATTTGCTTTTGTATTTGTTCTATTTGACCTGACATGTGTTCTATTAACATAAATTGTTCGGAATCTGCAGGAAGCGATCCTAATTCTCCACGAGGCCACTTGATTCTAAATTCATTATTTTTTTCTATATCACCAGAAAGTCTTTCTTGTACTTGTTCTAAATCTTTTTCTAAAAGTGTGCCTTTAGTTTCTAAATTATTTAATCGTTCTACAACTCCAAAATAAGACCAAACACCTAAACCAACTGCTGCCACAATCGACAGTAGATTACGCATAGGCATAGAAATTGCTGTGTTATCTGAAATTTTCATTTTCTTACAATATGTTTTCTTAGTGCTCTAACTAATCTTTCAATATTGTCAATAATATCAATCAGAGTTTTATCTTTAATAAACTGTTGATCACGTTTTAATTCGTCATACTCTTTTAAAGGGATAGTTACAGTTCTTCTAGAAGAAACTTCATCTTCATAACTGGCATCAACTGCCACCTGTTTATCCTCACAATCACTTGTCATTGACAGCTTTCGCATTCTCCAGTGTCATCAATCACTAGACCACCTTCGTTTTCGTAATTTTTATCTTCTGTTTTACATTCACATTTTTTACAGGCGCACAGCCCATATACATCTGAATGTAATTCTTCTTTACAGTGGCAGTCGTGATGACATTTTTCGCAATTACTCATGATGAATTCCGGCCGATGCACGGCAAGTTGCACAAGATTTTTTATACCTTGAGTGTGTGTGACATTTAATCGGTTCTAATACTAAAGGTTTTTCTTTTTTACCTTCTGGTAATCCACTTTTTAACCATTCTAAAAATTTTCTAAATGGCCACAAAACAATACCTATAATTTTTTTTACCATAGGACCCCCGTTTATAATTATTTAGTAGCTAGTTCGTAAAGTATGATAATAGCAATAACTATACCAATAGTAACTTTTTTATTGGCTATAGCTAAAGTCCATAATCTTTTAGCTTCTTGTTTTATTTTTTCCATATTTTTCTCCTAGTTAGTCGTAAATATCCCCCCAATTAGATCCGAACTCATAGTCTACTTTGTTGGGAACTTCAAGTGTAACAGCATTTTCCATAATCTCAACGATTTTTTGGGCTTCTTTTTCGTTCTCAATAGATAAATCTAATTCATCATGGATCTGTATATGCGGTATTATTCCCTCTTTGTAAAGCTCTAGCATAGATTTTTTTGTCATATCTGCGGCACTTCCTTGAATTAATTTGTTCAATGCCTTGTATGTATAGGCTCTTCTAATCCCTGGTCCATGTTCCCTAAGTGCTTCTTCATGAGGCAATGCCTTATGCATCCCGAATTGATTTGGTTCCCATAAATGGAAGCGACAAAGACGACCCAGTAAGGTTCTTATCTGTCCTCTGTCCTGGGCTCTATTAGAAGCTTTCCCCATTAACTGTTTAACAAACGGCACTTTATTATGATAAGTTGTAAACAAGTCTGCTGCTTTTTCTTTAGTGACTCCTAGTTCTGCCTGAAGTTTTGTTTTACCCATACCATAAAATAATCCTAAGTTAATTGTTTTGGCTTGTGATCTTGGAATTTCTGCCATATCGGCAACGGTTTGATGAAAATCAGAATTAGAATCATTTTGATAAGCATCAACAACATCGTAAACGGAAGGAAGTTTATATAAAGATGCATAGTGAACGACTAATCTTGGTTCTTGTTGAGAATAATCAAAGCATCCCCACTTACATCCATCTTCAGGAAGAAATAAAGATCTTATCTTTGGGCCTAAATCTTTATTCCTTGCAGGAATTTGTTGGAGGTTAGGATTCTGATAAGAAAATCTTCCGGTCACTGTTCCTCCCCCTGCATTTCTAAGTTGGTTTATCTCTGCATGTATTCTTCCTTTATGTTCATATCTTAAAATAGAATCAATAAAAGTTGTGTGAGCTTTATTAATTTCTCTTGCCTTAGCGATCATATTAACAACAGGATGTTTATGTTCTTGTAAAAAATTTTTAGTAAATGATGGTGCTTCAGTTTTTTCTGTACGTGGGTACTCCAATCTTAATACATCAAATACATTAGCTATACTTCTTGCTGCCCAGATCTGTGTATCAATATTAGTTTCTCCTTTTATCTTATGTAATAAATCTTGTTCTGCTTTTTTAAATTCTGTTTTCATTGCATGTGCTTTTTCAATATCTACGCGCACACCCTTAAATCTCATGTCAACCAGGCACGGAAATAAATCAGATTCTAAATCAAATATATCTTCCAAGTCCTGATTAATAATTTCTTTTTTCATTTCTTGCCAAAGACCAAAGGTTACTTCAGCGTCTCTTTCTGCATAAGATCCAACATGCATAGCCGGAAGTTTGTACATTTCTGCTTTAGGATCAATGCCCCATTCAGAAGCTGCTTCTGCTAGTGCTGCTTCATTTTTACCATAACCTAGATAATGCCAAGATAAACTATTGAGATCGTAACGAAATCTGTTCTCGTCAGTTACGGCTGCGGCAATCATAGTACATGCTATATCGCCGTTTATTTTAAAGCCCATAGCCCTTAACCAACAGACATCGTAAATAGCATTGTGAAAAATTTTTGTAGATGGTGCTTCTAATACATCTTTTAACCAGGCCAGGACACGTTGTTTATCCATGTTACCACCACCTTCGTGAGCAATTGGAAAATATCCTTTGTAATGTTTTGTTGCAACTGCAATACCAATTACTTCTCCATTACCAATAACAGAACCTGATCCTTTTTTAATTAAATCAGGATCTCTTGTTTCTAAATCTATTGCAATCTCTTCTACCTGACGTAAGTCTGGAAACTCTGTAGGTTTAACCCATTCAGTCTGTGCTTCAAACTTAGGAATTTTCATTGGACCCCTTTCTTGATTTAAAGACCTGACTTTTTTGTGTCTCATCTCCATAATCTCTTTCAATAATCATATCAATATAATGTTTGGCTTTTTCTAAATCTTGTGCTTCTCCTTTATGTGCATGTCTGCAAATATATTTAATAGCATTTCCTTCTGCAAATTGCAATTTATTCCTGTTTATAAACTCACTTGGCTGAATCACCATATCTTTATAGTGAGATCCTCCAACTTGTTTATTGTAGACTTTCGATGTCATATCCATTGGCCTCCTTTTTAGCTGTCATGATATATAAATTTTGGCGCGTTCTTGTAACCCCTACATACCAAACTCTGTTTTCTTCATCTGCTTTTTCCCAATTTTTTTCTGCTGCTTCTCTAATTGTTTTTGTATTATCTAAAATAAGTAAAACATTTGTTGCTTCACCACCCTTTGCAGAATGTATTGTGGATAATTGAACTCTTGCAGTTTTGTTTAATTCTTCTTTATGTCTCAATAATTCTCTAATATATAAACATTCTTCAGGATTAATCGTGAATACATCATACCATCGCTGAGTATGACTAAAACCAAATTCTTTTAAATCATACATTCTTTCTTCTTTTAAATTATTGGTATAAGGAACACAGTCTAATACGTCCTTTATTTCACTTAAGGAAAGTTGATCATTTTTATTCTGCCATCTTGTGTAGTTTAAAACACTTTTAAACAACGTCGCCCTGAAACTTTTACGACCTTTATATTGAAAATAAACCCCGAGATCCTTAAGAATGGGTTTAAGTTTTTCGAGTCTGTCGTTAGTTCTAGCTAGTATTAACCAATCACCTTTTTCTAAAGGAGCATCTTCTATTGAACTAATATAATTAACAACTCCTTCTTCGTCTCTTGCTTTCCAAATCTTTTTTATTCTTCGTTCATCTGGAATCCTATCTAAAATTTTATCAGCTATATTCTGTACTTCTTTTGGAACCCGATAAGATTGTGGCAAGATAATGTCTTTTTTAGATGTAATATCTTGAAATTTTTTAACGTCCGCACCAGCCCAGCCATAAATTGCTTGATCGTCGTCTCCTGCTAGTATAACATATTTGGAGTTTTTACGTAAAATTTCCACCATTTCCCATTGTATTGGAGATAAATCTTGTGCCTCATCAATAAACACCAGGTCATATTTTGGACACAATTTCGCCACATTAAATTTTTCAATCATGTCGGTAAAATCATACAGCTTAAAAGATTCTTTATAGTTAGTTAATTCTTTGTTTAAAATATGTAATAAATTTTTTTCAAGTTCGTACGAATACATGCCGGTGTTATATTCATCTTCTATAGATATGCCCTTGATTCTAGCTGTATTTATTAGGTTAAAATATTCACTATTGGAATCCACAAACCCTGTTGTTTCTTGGCCGTCAGAATAAATTGTTACTTCAATACCAACCTGTCTCCCTATATCTTCATAATGTTCATCTTGCATTACTTGACTTTTTTTCATACCTAATCTCCAGAAAGCCAGTGAGTGGAGAGTGCGGAAATGTTTTAAATCTTTTTTCTGTAAATGTTTAAAAGTATCCAGCATTCTATTAACAGCTTCTGTAGCTGCTTTTGTTGTAAATGCAAAATAACCTATCTTATCTAAAGGAGTTCCAAGTTTATAAAAAGTTTTTGCGTAGTTAATGAGCTTGGTTGTTTTCCCTGTTCCCGGAGGCCCGTATATTTTTCTACTGATCATAATCCTAAATTTAAATATATCCAAAGTGCTGTGAATAAAACCACGGTTATTAAATCCATTTTAGCTGCCATTACATTATCTCCGTTTGATGTTTTATTTTATCGTGATATATAGGGATTTCTTCAAAGGACTTTATGTTTATCTGTACTATGTTTTTAGTGGAAGAATTATATTTTCCCTTGTCTTTAACAGGAAACCTTTTTTGATCTAGAAACTGTATTTCACATTCCCGGTAAGTTGTTACCATTATACGTCCTGTTTTTTCTTCTTTATATTTCCAATCTTTAGCTTTTAATCTATCATAAAATTTATCAAATTTAAAAAAGGCATAACCATCTTCCATTAGTACTGATCCGCTTTTAAATGCGGCGTCTGTTGTTGCTCTTGGTCCATTTATTTTTGCATGTAAAACATCATGTAGTTTTTCTTTAGGAGAAGTTCCTATTGGTGGAGATACTGTAGTTTGTGTTTTATATAATTCATCCATTACAGTTTGTTCTGCGTCTCCTTTAATTAAGGGTGGTAAAAATCCTGCATCTTTTGAAATTGCGTTTCTTCTTTTCCGTTGATCATTTAAATGTTCTACAGATCGGCAGTGTATTGTTACTTTACCAATGCCGTCTGGTTTAATCACATCAAATTCATATTCAGGTTCTTCAAAAATTTCTATCTTTCTTAAATTAGTTAAAACAGGATAAGATCCTCTTGACCCTGAAAGAACTCCAAATTTTTTCTTAACACAGATGCCCTTTTTACAAAAACTAGCAATAGGGTCTGCAGTACAGGTATAACCTTTTTCAGTTTTAGTCCAAGAATTTACTTTAGATTTTAGTTTTTGATCCGACCACGCAAGAGCATGTGCCTCGTCAAAAAATTTAACGGGAGCATTCTTTACTTTCTTCTCCCAATCATCGGGATGTTTCATCTTAACTAATACGTGATAGTTGTATAAAAATCTATCCCTACCATCAAAACCTTTTTTGTTAGATATTTTAGATACGTCTGCAAGACAAGGTGGACCATCAATAAAATCTTCATTAACCCCTTCGTATATTTTTTTATCTAAACCTGCGGTAATAGTTTTTAATTGATCTTTTGAGACTAGATTGGCTTCTACAACCTGTAAAAATTGGTCTAATTTAAACGGTGTACCATCTATATTTAAAGCATGTCTCTTGTCTCCATAGTAAGGTAGGTTAATAAATTGTCCTGGTTTTAATTTTCCAGTTTCTTCATGTTTTGTGAGTTCTGTTTGTTTGGGAAATATTTCGTTGTTGGGTTTTAGTTTAAAAAGAGGAAGTAGGTTAGTTAAGAAAGATACAATATCTTTTGCATTTATAAAATTATCCATGAATAAGCAAAGATGTAGTCCTCCACTTTTAGATTCAATCGGTATTAAAGGTAGATTATAATCCTGTATTACGTCGATAAAAATTTTCTTATTAAAATCATCGTAGTCGTTTGGGTCAATATCTATAACACCCAGTCTTGCTTCTGAATTTTCATTACATGGTTGTATGCCAATGGAAATTTTACCTTCTAGATGAGCCTGGTAAACTTTTTCAGTTAGAGGTTCGTAATTCCATCTGTATACTGGCTTCTTCTTTCCGCTTTCTGGATCTACTATTGCTTCTTCATGTTCAAAGTCAGCTAACCCGTAAGCAGCACGATAACCATCAAAATATTCTATATATCTTTTATTCATAACTTTATCCTGTGTGGGCCCTTCAGTCTCCCTCTAGGCCCACACGGTGCGCTCATTCTCTTAGAGAATTAGATAATGCCTTGATCTTTCGGTTTATCTTCGCCGTGTTTCGCTCTGACAGAACCTTTAGAGATACTTTCAGAAAACGTTTTCGCTTGTTGATAAAGTGATTGATCAGTTATGGGTCCAACCTTACTTACTTCCCAACCAAACCAAGTGCCTTTATCGTTTGACATTTGGGTTGTTTTTAGTCTGTAAATATGGCTAAAAGATGCCGGTGTAAATAAACCGTTTTGACCTTTTAGTTTGATTCCCGACATCATTGAATTCCATTTTCTACTAATTTTTAATTGAGTAGATTTCATAGATATCAATGCAGTCGATGGACTATCGCCGGTTATGATTACAAAATGCGATGCAGTCTTTTCAATATAATTACCACTTGGTAATCTATCTTTATAGTTTGCATCTGGTTTTGTTTTAGACATGATATCAGATGAAGAATCATAGATTGCAACTGGTGCACCCGGTCCTTCTCCTCTATCTTTCCATTCGATGTACTCAAGTTTATAAAAGCATGGAATTACATCTATGCCTTTTACACCATCGTACAACTCTCCAGAGACAGAATTGAAAATCATTCCTGGCTCTGAACCTTCGACATACTTACCGTCACGTTTATTAACTTCCGGTGAAAGTTGTCCAAGGATTTTAAGAAAAGGAAGAGCTAGATCTTCTTGACCTATTTTGCCCAGTCCTTTTGCTGCATCTTCTTCAAAGATATTTGAAGGAAGTCCTGCAGTCTTTTTTTCTGCTACTTGGTTCATGTTTATTTGTTCCTTGTTATTTTTGTTCTGTTGCCCGTGAACAGGTTAAAAAGATCAGAGGGCATTTCTTGTCCAGCTTCTAAACGCTCTCTGACCAATGCTTTAAGTGTCATTGGTTCGACCTTTAATTTCTGGACAGGTTCGTACCCTTGACCTTGCGCAAGGACCGCATATTGCGATGCCTTGTTATCTTCGTGACGACCAAAGGCAACGGTGATTTCATTTTTAATCAAATCACCTAGGCCGTTATCTCGAAGCCATTTAAATGCTTCTTCCTTTTTCGCAACAGGAATGGAAGCACCGTAGACGGGTTTTACTTCTACTGAAGTTCCGTCTGCTAATTTTAATGTAGAGATGTTCATTTCCTGCATCATTGTAGGAATAACCTCCCCCGAAACTAAATCTACTTTTCTTTTTAGTTCCTTTAACTCTTGTTCTTTAACTAGAAATTCTTTTTCTAGGTTTTGTAGTTTTACAACTTGATCAGATAATTTATTGGCGTCATTTACACCATCTAAATCTGCACGTTGGTCTTTTTCAAAATCAATATTATTCATCGATTTCTCCTTTCTCATGTAGGTTTATTTTTAAAGGATAATACATTTTTTCTTGTCTATCCCATTTTAGCAAATTAAATTTGCCGTTTGTAATATCAGAAACTATAGAACACGCAATTCCAATAATTGCCGGGTCTCCAGTTAACAATAAATAATCTTCTGGATTATAATCCTTTAATAAATTTCGTAATTTAAAAATTAAAGGTCCTGGTGAAAATATTATTTGCGAAAATTCTGGAAGTAGGAATTTAAACTCTCCGTATTCCCTTGCGCTCATAATATTTATTTTAGGAGTGCCAGCTTTAGTGCCTGGTAGTTCTTGAAGGACGTATACTATTTTTTTTCTTTCTGTCATTGACAATACATATAAGGTAGTCTATATAAGATGTCAATACAGAAAGAATAAAATATTATGAAATATAAATTTAAAACAAAGCCATACGCACATCAATTAAAAGCGTTAGAGCTTTCTTGGGAAAAGCCGTACTTTGCCTATTTTATGGAAATGGGTACTGGTAAATCAAAAGTACTGATAGATAACATTGCTATGCTTTATGATAAAGGCAAGATCAATGGTGTTCTAATTGTGGCACCAAAAGGTGTTATTAAAACTTGGTATGAACAAGAAATCCCCATACACATGCCTAGCCATGTTGAACATACCGACATATTGTGGCAATCATTAATTAATAAAAAACAACAAAAAGAACTGGATAAATTATTTCAACCTGGAGAAGATCTTCATATTTTAATTATGAATGTTGAGGCTTTTTCTACTAAAAAAGGTGTGGAGTTTGCAGCTAAGTTTTTAAGATGTCACAGAACTATGATGGCTGTAGATGAATCTACCACTATTAAGAACCCGGACGCTAAAAGAACTAGACATATTTGTTCTTTAGGGGAATATGCTAATTACAGAAGAATACTTACAGGTTCTCCTGTGACTAAATCTCCACTAGACTTATACAAACAATGTGAATTTTTAAAAAAGGAACTATTGGGTCATACCTCTTATTATACTTTTAGAACTAGATACGCTGTGATGAGAACAGCTAATTTTAGCGGAAGATCGGTACAGATTGTAGTGGGTTATCAACATTTAGCTGAGTTATCAGAAAAATTAAAACCATTTTCACATAGAGTATTAAAAGATGATTGTTTAGACCTTCCAGAAAAGACATATATAAAGAGAATTGTTCAACTAACTCCAGATCAACTTAAGATTTATAAACAAATGAAGGTTTTAGCGCTTGCTCAAATGAATGGTAAAATGATGAGTACAGCTACCGTTCTTACTCAATTAATGAGATTACAGCAGATAACGTGTGGACATTTTACCGCAGATGATGGCACATTCCAGGAAGTGGACTCTAATAGGCTACCAGAATTAATGGATGTATTAGAAGAAATAGAAGGAAAAGTAGTTATATGGGCACATTGGCAAAGAGATGTTAATAGGATAATCCGGGAGATTTCGAAAAAGTTTGGCGAAAATAGTTTCGTGGATTATTTTGGTTTAACCCCTATGTCGGAGCGTCAAAAAAATATCGAAAAATTCCAGAATAACCCTGAATGTCGTTTTTTTATTGGTACTACCCAAACCGGTGGTTATGGTATCACCCTAACTGCAGCATCTACCATGATATATTATTCTAATGGTTATGACCTGGAGAAGAGACAACAATCTGAAGCAAGGATAGATAGGATTGGACAAAAATATCCAATGACATACATAGACATTATGTGTGAAAAAACTGTTGATGAAAGAATTGTTAAAGCTTTAAAAGAAAAAGTTAATATTGCTTCTCAAATAATGGGCGAAGAATTAAAAGCCTGGATCTAACTAACTACTTTTCCGCCGGACCATTTCATATCTGGAAGACCGTTTTCGTAGCTTCTTCCATCATAAGTGAGTACTTGTTTTCTATTAGATCCTTTTTCATTATAGCTTACATGCACCCAGCCACCTGCTGGATCATCTTTTTTATAGAACTCGAGAATTAATTGATCAAAGTCTACGTTTGCTTGAAGCCAGTAAGCAGTTTGAATATTTGGTACACCTGCTATTTCGAAGTCAACCGCCTGGCCCTTTGCATGTTGCGACGTTTTTTTGCTGCCGATCGCTTCACAAAGTGCTTCCGATCTGTAGCCAGAGGTAATAGTAATGGGTTTATCAAACTTCGCACGAACCGGTTCCAAAATTTCATAACATACGTTCTCCAAATTTTTAATATCTCCTGCTCCTGGTGAATTGTCAATCCCTTTCCGAGTCGCGGTCATTGATTTAGTAAATTCCTCTAGCTTAAAGTGTTTGGATAGTTGCATGGTCCCCGAGTGTTATAAGATTAGTTTTTAAAGAAAAAGAATGCAGAGCCAAGGATTGAAAGTATAATAAATAGAAGAGCGCCTGCCCCTTTGCCACGGTTCATGAAAGTTTTAAGTTCTT
>Ga0208641_1001605_pt1 | contig 11299 bp, 10 predicted proteins | sample ETN02SmetaG_2_FD_185789 | JGI IMG/M metagenome (GOLD analysis project Ga0208641, IMG submission 185789) | Marine microbial and viral communities from oxygen minimum zone, Eastern Pacific Ocean - ETNP2014F10-02SV253 (SPAdes) (version 2) | ecosystem: Environmental > Aquatic > Marine > Oceanic ... | reverse complement strand
CACCCGCGTAAGAGCGAGGGGCTCCTTGGTTCATTCGAGATTAGAGATAAAGCCGTATCTACTTCCGGTGACTACGAAAAATTCTTTACTATTGATGGCGAGCGATATTCACACATAATCGATCCTAGGACCGGCAGCCCGGTTAAGGGTATCGTTTGCGTAACAATAGTTACAGACAATGCGACCAGGGCAGACGCACTCTCCACAGGAGTATTTGTCCTTGGATTGGATAAGGGCATGGACTTAATTGAAAAGCTGTCTGATGTTGAAGGTATTATTATCTATGAGGATGCTGATTCCAGATTATCCACCGAAACCTCCGGTGGAATGGAGGCACTTTTCAGAAGAAACATCAAAGATTCCCCGGAAGGAATAGAATCAGGCGTAATTATGTCGGGCAGTTAGGCTTTCCGAGGAAATACTTTCATTAACGATAACATCTCTTTTACATCAATTCGCCTTTCCCATTACCTTTACATATCACGACACTTATTCTCATAATCCCTTAAAACCAGGGGGTTGAGGATAGTAACCATAATATTGTTTTTTATTTATTTGAAAGATTATGTTCATTTGCTTTAATATCAATACAAGCAGACTTCCCGTTTAAATAATTTGATTAAACGTAACATATAAGGAAATAAGATGCCTTTTTCAAGCCCGATGATGAAACAATATATGAGTATAAAGAAGAAAAATGAGGACGCACTGTTGTTTTTCCGCATGGGGGATTTTTATGAGATGTTTTATGATGACGCCAGGATTGCGGCAAAGGTTTTGGGTATTACATTGACTTCAAGGTCCAAGGGGGAAAAGGCCGTACCCATGGCCGGTATACCTCATCATGCAGCCGGGTCTTATATTCCCAAGCTGATAAAGGCAGGGTATAAGGTTGCTGTTTGTGAACAGATGCAGAATGGCGCTGAAAAAAGTGATTCTAAATCAGGTGCGAAGGGAATAGTTGATAGGGATGTAGTAAGGGTTATCACTCCCGGCACACTTACTGAAGATGAAATGCTGGAGGATAAAGACAACAACTATCTTTTATCTCTTTTTCTTAATGACGACAAAATCGGTTTGTCCTGGGTAGACATTTCGACCGGGAAATTTATGGTACAGGATATTAACAAGAGTTGTTTACTGGATGAATTGAGCAGGATAAATCCGTCTGAGTGTGTATTACCCGAAAATTTTACTTTTAATGAGTTTGATCTTTCGGAAAGAATATCTACAGATTTTGATGCAATGGTTACGCGTCGTGCAGACTGGGAATTTTCACGCGAGACGGCATATCAGAAACTTACTAACCATTTCAACACTTCTTCGCTGGAGGGGTTTGGATGTGAGGATATCGGGCCATCTCTGAGCGCGGCGGGCGCTTTGATTAACTACCTCAACGAAACACAGAAGACTTCCCTTCCGCACATTAATAAGATTGAGAAGTATTCAAGCCAGAATTGCCTGATCCTGGACCATTCCACACAGCAAAGCCTGGAACTGGTCAAGACTGCGAGGACACACCAGAAGGAAGGTTCATTATTGAGCGTAATAGACCGGACGAAGACCCCTATGGGGGGGAGGTTGATAAAGGGCTGGCTGGTAAGCCCGCTTTGTGTATCCGGGGATATAAAGGTCAGGCAGGATGGTGTTGAAGAGTTATATAATAATAAAAACCAGTGCAGGGAGATTCGTGAGCTTTTGGGTGATGTGTATGACATTGAAAGGATATCAGCGAAGATCAGCTTCGGCCGTGCCAATGCAAGAGACCTTATCTCTCTGAAACAATCGCTGTCTCTCCTGCCAAAATTAAAGTCAGCGGTTTCTGTCTGCAATTCGTCTATCCTGAAATTGTGCCATGAGGCATTGGATGTTTTAGAAGAGGTAAGGGTGCTTATAAGTACTGCCATAGTGCCTGAGCCGCCGCAGTCTATTCGTGACGGTGGGATTATACAGGAAGGTTATGATCATGACTTGGATGAGTTGAGGAATATCAGTAAAAATGGGAAAAGCTGGATTGCCGGTTTTCAGTCGCAGGAAACAGACAGGACTGGTATAAGTTCCCTAAAGGTAGGGTACAATAAAGTTTTTGGATATTATATTGAGATCACTAATGTGCACAAAGAGAGAGTTCCGGAAACGTATATTCGCAAGCAGACCCTTAAGCATGCCGAAAGGTATATTACTCCGGAACTAAAGGAGTATGAGACAAAGGTGCTTACCGCAGATGAACGTGCGAAGGAGTTGGAGTATGAAGCTTTCCAGAAGATCAGGGAGGAGGTTAGTACCTATACCGAACGTTTACAGAAGACGGCTGATGTTATTGCTCACCTGGACGGTCTTTCGACACTTGCGAATATTGCAACCGAGAACGGATATACAAGGCCTGAAATAGCAGAAGGGCCTTGTCTCAGGATTATTGATGGAAGACATCCCGTCCTTGATAAAACATTAATGGCTGAGAAGTTTGTACCTAATGATATTGATATTAACGGGACAGATAAACAGATCATGGTCATTACCGGGCCTAACATGGCAGGGAAGAGCACGTATATTCGCCAGGTTGCTCTGCTTGTGCTCATGGCGCAGATGGGCAGTTTTATTCCGGCGAAAGAGGCGACGATAGGGGTTGTTGATCGTATATTTACCAGAGTGGGGGCAATGGACGAACTGGCGAGAGGCCAGAGTACATTTATGGTGGAGATGAATGAGGCGGCGAATATATTAAATAATGCGACAGAACGCAGCCTGATAATACTTGACGAGGTTGGCCGGGGCACCAGTACATTTGATGGTGTAAGTATTGCATGGGCATTGACAGAATATATTTATGAGCACCTTAAGTCCAGGACACTGTTTGCCACTCATTATCACGAACTTACCGAACTGGCTCTACTCTTTCCGGGCATCAGGAACTACAACATTGCAGTAAGGGAGTGGGAAGATGAGATAGTCTTTCTTAGAAAGATTGTTGAGGGTGGTGCCGATAAAAGTTATGGTATTCATGTCGCAAGACTGGCCGGAATGCCCGGTGAGGTGATTCAAAGGGCGAAGGTGATACTTGCCAATCTTGAGGCTGAGACACTGGACGTGGACGGCAAACCCAAATTTGCAACTATCAAGAAGGAAAAAGAAGATAAGCCAAAACAACTGCCTCTCTTTAATCTGCCTCAGAACGTGGTGATTGAAGAGTTAAAGAACCTTGACACGTCGAAAATCACACCAATCGAAGCGCTCAATAAACTTCACGAGCTGAAAGATAAATTGGAAGAATAGACACAATTCTGGACGCGGATAAGCGCAGATTTTTATGATAAAAGAGATTAAGGTACCGTTTTTATCTGTGTTCATCTGCGCCTATCTGTGTCCAATTAGTTTAATATGAAGATTGAATCATTCACAATCCCAAAGAATAATAGAGAGATATTCATAAAGCCCGCCTATGAAGACATTCCGGGATTAATTGATTTAAATAAGGAAAGATTTAGATCCTACGGTTTTGACATAAACGGCATACCTTTTTCTGAATTTCGTGAACGGGTTAGATCAGAGACGTTAAAAAAGGCCGGGGAATATACTGAAGGGATAAAATCATTCTGTTCAAGACTGAATATAGCAGGCACAGAGAATTTGCCTTGTATTGATGACACTTATAAATCCGGAAGGAACATAATAGCAACCGGACACTCCCCTATACTTGCACACCCGGGCGTGATGATAAAGCATGGCCTCGTAAACAGTATTGCGAAAAAGGTGAAAGCTATCGGAATAAATATAGTGGTTGATAATGACGCCTGTCATGACGATTGTTTAAACATTCCGGACATAAACGGCCCGGACTCCTCTGTGGAAAGGGTAGAATTCCTCCCAAGTCCATACAATCTATACAATCTTGCCTTCGAAGATATCAGATATACAGATTCAACTCAACTGACGGCCTTTAAAGAGAGTGTTTTAAAGGTCCTGCACAGTCCTGATATGAAGAAGACGTTTGAGGATTTTATGAATCCGGTAATAAGCCTATCCAAAGAGACTCTGGGATTCACTGATCTGTTTACCTGTGCAAGGCATGCGTTCTTATTGAAATTTGGAATCGGTAATTTAGAGGTTCCTGTCTCTCTTATAAGCGAGACAGAACCTTTCCTGAATTTCTTTCTGTGCATAACGGCAAATGCGAGGAGTTTTGTGAATATATATAATGCAAAGCTGGCGGAATATCGCAGACTGAAGAAGATAAGTTCCAGGGCTAATCCCCTGCCTGATCTGATGGAAAAAGGATATGTGGTGGAGCTGCCATTCTGGATATGGAGTGAGGGTGAATCACGAAAGAGTCTTTATGCATCTGTAGCAGACAACAGGCGTATAAGCATAATATGCGAGGATAAGATAGTTGATTATTTTGATTTTGGTGGAGATGATAATTTATCATGTAATTCGTCAGAAAATATAAGTAGGTTGAGAGATTTGATAAGTAAGGGCATAAAGATCCGTCCGAAGGCTATAGTTAACACTATGTACTCAAGAATGTTCTTCTCTGACCTCTTTATTCACGGGATTGGCGGGGCAAAGTATGATTTGATTACAGACGAAATCATAAGGGAGTTCTTTGGTGTGGAACCTCCAGCGTATGCAACCGTTTCGGCGACCCTGCATCTGCCGTATAAACCATTTAATATTTCTAGTGATGATGTTACAGCGCTGAAGCACACCATCAAAGACATGGGATATAATCCGGACAAATACGCTTCCGGGGAGGTCATGGAAGACTCCGGGATGATGTCTATGGTAAGCGAAAAGAGAGAGCTGATAGATAAAGAGGCCCACAATAGTGAAGAAAAGCACCGCGCCTTTGAGAGGCTGAAAGAGCTCAATGATCTGATGAAGGAGAAGATCAGGCCATTGATTGAAGAGAGGGAAAAGGAACTGGAAGATTTAGAAAAGAAACTAATGTATAATTCTATTGTAACCAACAGGGAATATCCCTTCTGTATCTACCCAGAATCAATGCTGGGGGAGTTGTTTACTTTTGATAAGAATAATATATAATTTAGTAAAAATATTATCCATTTTTTCATTAGAAAATGAGGGAAAAATGAAAAATGATTACAACATTAAAGAAAAAGGAGAGAAATTGTGGAACCGGTAAATGTCTTTCTTAACGTAGAAACTGATGGTGAGGCCCTGGGGCAGATAGTGATTGAATTACGCACGGATATTGTTCCCATTACAGCGGAGAATTTTCGAGCCTTGTGTACGGGAGAAAAAGGGTACGGGTACAAGGACAGTACGTTTCACAGAATCATTCCCGATTTTATGATCCAGGGCGGTGATTTTACGAATCATAACGGGACAGGCGGCAAGTCGATCTACGGATCAAAATTTGAAGATGAGAACTTTGAACTCAAACACACCGAGCCGGGACTTTTGTCCATGGCAAACGCAGGTCCCAGCACAAACGGTTCACAATTTTTTATCACCACAGCTATTACCTCATGGCTTGACGACAAGCATGTGGTCTTTGGGAAGGTGACAGAGGGTATGGATATAGTCAGGAAAATAGAGGCCCTGGGATCACGAGAAGGCGAACCATCGAAACAGGTCACCATTAGCGACTGCGGCGAACTGTCGCAGGAATAACTTATTAATTAAGAACGGATTTGTTAATGATTGATAATAAAGATTGCTGCGATCATGGAGATCATATCCATAATCAGGAAGTCAAGATAGATTATCCCTGCGAATGGTCTTACAAGATTATCGGGAGTGGTAAAGAGTCTGTGCATAACGCGGTAGCCTGCATAATAGAGGACAGGGAATATCATATTAACGATTCCAATACCAGCAAGACGGGGAAATACCGGAGCTTTGATGTGAAAGTTGTCGTAAGCGATGAGGCATATCGTAATAATATCTATCAGGCACTCAAGGGGCATGACGATATAAAATTTGTGTTTTAAAACACTTCGACTTTGCTTTCGGAACAGAATATAAAATGAGTAAGGTATTCTTTATTGAAACCAGGAACGGCGAATCACTCTCCTCGCAAGCCGAAAAGGTAAAACTGCTTTGTGATGCTGTTGGAATCAAGAGTGTTATTAATAGAGGTGATATGGTTGCGGTAAAGACCAGTTTCGGGGAGAAGGGGAATATCGGCCATCTCAAACCTCCGTTAATAAAGGCGGCTGTGGATAAAGTGAAGTCAAGCGGAGGCAAGCCTTTTCTGGTTGAGACGAATACGCTATACGTGGGAAAACGTTCCAATGCAATAGACCATTTAACGCTCGCCCATGAGCATGGTTTTACAATAGAAAGCACAGGGGCTCCTATTATTATCGGCGATGGGCTTTTTGGTGAGCACGATCACATTGTTGAAATTAACCAGGAATTGTGTAAGAACGCTTATATTTCAGGCGTGGCAAAGGCATCAAACGCCATTATCTCTATTGCCCATGTTACAGGGCATCTTGCCACCGGCATGGGGGCAACATTCAAGAATATCGGTATGGGATTGTCTGCAAGGGGCGGCAAGTTAGCTCAGCATTCCGGTGTGATACCTCAGATTATTAAAAAGAATTGTACAACATGTAAGGTCTGCCAGATCTGGTGTCCTGCCGACGCAATTACAATGGCTTCTGATACGGCAGTGATTGATCCTGAAACATGTATCGGCTGTGGAGAGTGTCTTGCCGTCTGTCAATTCGATGCCGTTAAGATTGCATGGGACGAAGACACTGCAAATTTACAGAAAAAAGTTGCAGAATATTGTCTGGCCATTTTAGGAGAGAAGAAGCAGAAAGCGGCATTCTTTAACTTCCTTACACACATAACTAAACATTGTGATTGTATGGACAAACCTTTTGAGCCTGACATGTCCGATATCGGCATAGTGGTTTCCAGAGACCCGGTAGCTGTTGAGAAAGCGACTGTAGACTTAATAAACGAACATACAGGAAAAGATTATTTCAAGAATATCTGGCCAAAGATCGATTATACTGTACAGCTTGAACATGCTCACAAAATTGGGTTAGGTAATCTTGATTATGATCTGGAAAATGTCACCTCTGATAAATTGGCTAGATCAGTGAGTTAAACTTTTACTATGATTTCATCTAAACGTAAAGTAATAATATTCGGTCTGGATTCTGCTCCGCCTGAACTGGTTTTTGATAAGTGGCTTGATTACCTGCCTAATATAAAGCGTCTTGTATCAAACGGGATCTCCGGCAAACTGGAAAGCACTATACCTGCGATCACCTGTCCGGCCTGGGCATCAATGGTTACAAGCACTAACCCCGGTAAACTGGGAATATATGGTTTCAGAAATAGACGCCACTATGATTATGAAGGTTTAACTTTCGCAGACTCGAGCACAGTTAAGGAAGAAACCATATGGGATATACTTTCAAGGCATGGTAAAAGGCCTATCGTTATAGGCGTACCACTGACATACCCTCTCAAGCCTGTTAACAATGGACTAATGATAAGCTGTTTTCTTACGCCGGACAAAAATTCTCAGTTTACGTATCCAGATACGTTGAGACATGAGGTGGAAAGAGTTTCAGACGGCTACATCCTGGACGTAAAAGATTTCAGAGGTGAAGACAAGGATCAGGTTTTAAATACGATTTATGAAATGACAGGAAAGAGATTTAAACTTACAAGGCACTTTATACAAAAAGAAGATTGGGATTTTCTGATGATGGTGGAGATGGGGACGGACAGGATACAACACGCCTTCTGGGGATTCTTTGACAACAGGCATCCGAGGTACCTGCCGGGAAATAAATATGAGAATGTTATATTTGACTATTACAGATATATCGATGATGAAATAGGTAAAACTCTTGCGTTATTGGATGAAGACACCATTGTCTTGATTGTTTCGGATCACGGTGCCATGATGATGGAGGGGGGAATATGCATAAACGAGTGGTTAATAAATAACGGATACCTTAAGCTGACACATTATCCCGATGAGGTTACTCAAATCAGTAAAGATATGATTGACTGGGGCAAGACCAGGGTCTGGGGTGAAGGGGGCTACTACGGGCGTCTGTTTTTTAACGTGAAAGATCGTGAACCGAACGGAATAATCCCGAAGCAGAATTATGAGTTTGTAAGAAATGAATTAATAGCAGCACTTGAAGATCAGAGAGATCAGGCCGGGCAGAAGATAAATACAAAGGTATTCAAGCCGGAGGAAATCTATTCAGAATGTAGAAACATACCACCGGATTTGATTGTCTATTACGGAGATTTAGCCTGGAGGTCTGTTGGCAGTGTGGGGCACAATAGTGTCTGGGCAAATGAGAATGATACAGGTGCAGATGATGCAAATCACTCCCGGCACGGGATATTTGTTATGAGTGGTGATAACGGATATCATTCTGAAAGAAGAAACGGTTTAAAGATAATGGACGTAACACCTACTGTCTTAGACCGTATGGGAATTGGTATTCCGTGGTATATGGAGGGAGATGTAATTAAATAATCTTTAGTTCTGTTATTATCCTTATTAAAGAAAAGGTGTGATTTGAAGGATTTTTTCTGGGGACTCAACTTCCTGACAATTCTTCCGACAGGCAGGAGATGGCGTGAGAGAGAGCCAAAGGTTGGGAATGTAGTGTTCTGGTTTCCCATAATTGGTTTGTTGATGGGGGTTATACTGACTCTTATTTATTTCTATGCAACCTGGTTCTTTCCACACTTGGTTGCCGATGCTGTAATCCTGGTAGTCTATATTATTATGACGGGTGGTTTTCACCTCGATGGTTTTGCAGATACCTGTGATGGTTTATTCGGAGGGAGTACCAGGGAAAAAAGGCTCGACATAATGCGGGACAGCCGGACGGGGAGCTATGGTGCATTATGTCTTATATGTACTGTAGGCCTGAAATATATTTGCATTGTTTCAATTGATCCGGGAGCTGTAGCTGCGTTATCCTTTATTTCTGACTACGAGGTAATAAAGGGTATGAACCCTTTATATCTCAACGCTTGTGAAAAAGGTAAAGTGCTTCTCTTCATGTGTGCTATTGGTCGCTGGTCGCAAGTGCTGGGTGCAGCGCTATCAAGCTATGCCAGAGATGAAGGGGGTACCGGGAAAATAATTGTTGAAAACGTCAAAGTAAGACATGCCCTGTTTTCCTCGATCTTGCCGGGAATACTCATATTTTTGTTTTGTGGAATTACGGGGATTCTTATATTCTTTATAGTGTTCATTGTGGTTGCCTTGTTCGTTTCTTATGCCAAAGGAAAAATTGGTGGTATGACAGGTGATACCCTTGGCGCGACAAACGAGATAAGTGAATTGACCGTTTTACTCTCCTTTTTAATTATTTAATGTCAGAATTAACATTCATAATCGGCGGTGCAAGAAGCGGCAAGTCTGCATTTGCAATGGAACTTGCTAAAAAGCAGAAGCACGTTTGTTATATTGCGACTGCAGATTCCGGGCATGCTTCACAGGTCGATGATGGTGAGATGCTGGAGAGGATACAAAAGCATCGTAAGAATAGGCCTGTAGACTGGGAAACGGTAGAAGCTCCTCTTGCGCTGGATAAGGCGGTTTCAAATCTTAATGGAACCTTCGATGTAGTATTAATTGATTGTATTACCCTTTATGTAACAAATATGCTTCTTGGCGGTAGTGAAGAGGCAGGGGATGAGTACATAATTGATGCAATAAACAAATTATGTATTGTTTGTAAGAAGATACCTTCTCATGTTATAATAGTCTCCAATGAAGTTGGTTACGGAATCGTACCGGATAATGTAATTTCGAGGAGATTTCGTGATATTGCAGGCCATGCTAATCAAATAATTGCAAAAGAAGCAGATAATGTATATCTTGTTACTGCAGGAATTGAAACAAAGATAAAATAATCATTTCTTAGAAAGGAGATAGGATGCAATTTTTTATAGATACAGCGGATGTAAATGAGATAAGAGAGGCAGAGAGTCTGGGGATCCTGGACGGCGTTACAACAAACCCTACACTGATATCAAGAACAGGACGGCCTTTTAAGGAAACTATAGAGGAGATATGTTCAATTGTAAAAGGCCCGGTAAGTGCCGAAGTAGTTAGTGTAGATACTGACGGTATAATTAAAGAAGGAAGAGAGTTGGCGAAAATAGCTGATAACATAGTCGTCAAGGTACCGCTTATAAAGGATGGCCTTAAGGCAGTCAAGGCCTTAACCTCAGAAGGAATAAAGGTAAATGTTACCTTGTGTTTTTCATCAAATCAGGCCTTGCTTGCAGCAAAGGCCGGAGGTACTTATATCAGCCCGTTTGTCGGCAGGTTGGATGATAAAGGACATACGGGAATGGAGGTTATTGATGAGATTAGAACTATCTATGATAATTATGGTTTTGAGACTCAGATAATCGTTGCCAGTATTAGAAACCCGTTACATGTAAGAGACGCCGCTCTTATGGGTGCTGACATAGCGACAATACCATTTGCGGTATTCAACAATATAGTAAAACATCCATTGACAGATGCAGGACTGGAGAGTTTTCTTGCGGACTGGGAAAAGGTTCCCAAATAGGCTGAGTAGTTATTGCGAATCTTAAATCAATTTTGATAAATAATAATTAAGGAATAATATGTACTTTGTTTTAGGGCAAAGTACATATTAGTACTATTCATCAGATGCGAGCTTGCGAACATAGGTGTGATATTCACCATCGTCAACTTCATCTATTTTCAGCAATTCATTTCCTGTTTTTTCACACCAGGCCTTTATGTCAGACTTTATTCCGTCATCGGTTGCAATAATCTCCAGTACCTGCCCGGCCTCCAACTCCTTTATTTTTTGAGATGCCTTAAATATGGGCATCGGGCAAAGCAATCCATAACAATCTAATGTAAAATCAGCTTCCATAATTTAGGAAAGTTCCCTTCTTTTGAAAGTTAGTTGAAATCCAGCAATTCACATAATTCATCAATAATAAACAGGTTATAAGTCATTATTGGTGTTCCTTTATTTAATTTTACTTATAAAAAAAAGATTTAAGCAGTACTACTTAGCCCTCTTTCGCCTTGCCTTGTAAGATGCCAGCCGCTCTTTAATCTCCTTGTCAAAACCATTTTCTGTCGGCTTATAGTATTCTTTACCCTGAAGCTCTTCTGGTAAATAGGATTGTTCTATATGGCCGCCATGATTGTGCGGATATTTGTATCCTTTTCCATAGCCGAGATCCTTCATCAGGGGAGTTGGTGCATTTCTGATATGAAGAGGTACTCCCAGAGCACCTTTTTCTTTGACATCCTCTAATGCACTTAGATATGCCTTAT
>Ga0208641_1001592_pt1 | contig 11353 bp, 9 predicted proteins | sample ETN02SmetaG_2_FD_185789 | JGI IMG/M metagenome (GOLD analysis project Ga0208641, IMG submission 185789) | Marine microbial and viral communities from oxygen minimum zone, Eastern Pacific Ocean - ETNP2014F10-02SV253 (SPAdes) (version 2) | ecosystem: Environmental > Aquatic > Marine > Oceanic ... | reverse complement strand
GCAGCACATCCGGAAGCAGATGAAGCGCCTTTTTAAAGTTCTGGGGGATGAGTGGTTCTGCTTCTAGGTTTCCCAATTCAGTATCTTGGATGGTGATTCCAGTTATTTGTTCTGTTTCTTCTATCTGACTTTCATCAGAATTTTTTGAAGCATGGGCGTTTTCCCCCTTCAGTGTTGAACAGTTTTGCAGTTCGGCAAGTATGGGCTGAAACTGAGAAACGATGAACTCATCTTTCATATCACCCGTTTCTTCCAGGAAGGTTCTTGTCAGGTTGAAGAGGTTGTCTTCAAGATCAATTTGTGCTTGATAGCGCTCTTCCAGTGAATAACCTTCCAGTTCATCAATCCGATTTCGAAGGGTTTTAGCATTGAGGCAGATTTCCATGATGCGGTATGCATGAGCGATCTGTGGAATGGATTTACCACTTAGATGTTGCATCCGGGCAAAAAAACAGCATCCGGCCTGGTTGACAATCCGGTTGGTGATCATCGTTGAAATGATTTCTTTTTTCAGTGGATGCTCATGGACATTCTCTCCGAATTGCTCTTTTAATTTTTCAGGTAAATAGACCAGATATTCTTCGTCCTGAGAAGGATCTATCTGAATTTCAGGTGCAGTCAAAGCATCATAAACCTCCATCTTCGCATAGGCCTGAAGTACTGCCAAGACTGAGCGCGGAATAGGCTGTTTTGACTGTTCATGCTGGTCTAGTTCGTTTCTGGAAGGGATGTACTCACTCCGTTTGTTCAATCCCTTTTCCATGAGGTGTTGGATTAAGCTGCGAAAATGGCGGAATCTTGTTTTGGAACGAACGGAATCTTTTGAAATCAAACGGTGCTGAGCCCGATTGTTGGCCAGGACCAACTCTGAAACTTCATCGGTTGCGTCTGCCAAAAGGCGGTTACGATCTATTCCTGATGGGAACTTGTTCAATTTTTGAATCTTTTCCAGGAGAATTTTCAGGTTGACTTCATAATCTGACATATTGACTCCGGCAGAATTATCTACCGCGTCTGTATTGAGTCTCCCCCCCCGGTTACCGAAATCGATCCTGGCAAGTTGGGTTAAACCGAGGTTTGCTCCCTCTCCAACCACACGGGCACCAAGTTCGCTGGAGTCAATGCGGATCGAATTATTTGCCTGGTCTCCAACTTGGAGATTGCTCTGGCTAGGACTTTTCACGAAGGTTCCAACGCCGCCTAACCAAATCAGGTCGACTTTCATTTTGAGGATCAGGCGAATCACCTCTTCCCCGGTATGGTAAAGTTCTTCAGTCCCAAGCATTTTGCGAGTTTCAGGGTTAAGTTCGATCGCTTTTGCCCGCCTTTCATAGATTCCTCCACCTTGGCTGATGATCGATGTATTATAGTCTTTCCATGTCGAGTTACTCATTTGAAAGAGACGGTAACGCTCTTTCCAGCTGATCTCCGGATCCGGGTCTGGATCTAGAAAAATATGAAGGTGGTTGAAGGCAGCATTCAACTGCAGGGTTTTGCTGAGCAGCATACCATTGCCGAAGACATCACCACTCATATCGCCGATTCCCACCACTTTAGTTATGTCGGATTCGATTTCATGGCCCATTTCCAGAAAGTGCAGTTTCACACATTCCCAAGCACCCCGAGAGGTGATTGCTTCTTCTTTATGGTCATAACCGCTGGATCCACCGGATGCAAAGGCATCCCCGAGCCAGTAATCATGTTCCATGGATATCTGATTGGCCGTATCAGAAAATGCGGAAGTCCCTTTGTCTGCAGCTACTACAAGATAGGGGTCCATAGAGTCATAACAAATCACATCTTGCGGGTGATAAGGTTCTCCGTGACGGTCTAAGTTGTCGGTGATTTCTAACATCCCACGGATGAATCGTTGATATTGTATGTGGGATTCCTCCCGAGCCATTTTGCGGTCTTTGAATTTTGATTTCAGGACGAAACCACCCTTGGATCCAACGGGTACGATGACTACGTTTTTGGATTGTTGGGTTTTTGCCAGTCCAAGAATTTCGTTGCGGAAATCATCGGGTCTGTCGGACCAGCGCAACCCGCCGCGCGCGACATTGCCAAATCTCAGGTGGGTTCCCTCCATTCCCACGTCCTGAACAAAGATTTCATAAAGTGGTGTCGGTGCCGGCATTTTCTCGACTTTTCTAGAATTCAATTTGACCGAGATGAAGGTTTCGGAAATTTCATGTTTTCGGAAAAAATTGGTTCTTAATGTGTTCTGAATCAAATCATAAAGCCGTCGTAAGATAACATCTTCACCTAAATCTTTAACTTTGTTGAGTAAATCCTTGAATTGTGCATCCTTCTCTGGCAACAGGACTTGTTGGCGGTAGTCTAGTTGCCCATATGATTGTTCCGGAGAGAATCGAGTTGAAAATGTCTGATACAGACTAAATGCACAACCAGAGTTTCTTAAAAGGCACTGGTTGACGGTGTCCATGCTGTATGGGTCGTTCAATTGCAAATAAAGATTTCGATATAACTGCAGGATTTTGATTGCTCCCAGATCCAAATCGGCAAGAAGTGCAAGTGCGTTTAATGGATCGTTGCGTGTTCTTCCCAGGAATTCTTCTCGAAGGATTTCTTCAAGCAATGATTTATAGCGTTTCTCATCGATGGACGTACCATCTTTTCGGGTTACACGAAAGGACTGAAGGTATCCAAGAGTTTTTTCATGATTTCCGAATCTTGTTGAAAGTTGATCGATGACATGAACACCAAGATTTTGAAGGGCAGGCATGACCTGATTAAGGTCCAACTGTTCCTGGGTATAGAGAAGAAGGAGGGAGACTGGACCCGGGATGATGCTTGGAGTTTGAAAAGGTTTTAAATCCACTTGAATTGGTTCTCCATGGGAGAGCTTTTCCAGGTGGCGGATGTCTTCAGCTGCATCTTCACAACTGACCCGTACTTTGTAATGCCCAGGCATCAAAGGTGCGTAGCGCTCAAAAAGGGTTTTTCCGTCAGAACCGGGATAATGATTTCGCAGCCATTCCTTGAGTCTATAATCCCAGGGATTGATGAGGTTACTCAGTTCTTTTTCCAACAGAAGAAGATCCGTTTTCTTGTGTAAATATTCTGAAGATTCAAGGGGTGTTTCGAGATCAAGGTGAAGCCTGCATTTTTCACCTTCTGAAGCGGTGTACCATTCCAGGCTTCTGTGATTGAATCGACTTTTAAGATGAAGGACGATCTTCTGGATTGATACCTCATTAAATAATGGAAGAGGAAGCATGATCATCAGCTTCAGTATCCCAGGTGCTTTGGTTTGGATCCGGAAACAATGAATACGATTCGGGTCATGTACCGAAAACATATCCTCGACCATCTGAAGCAGTTCATCTGCAGTAGATCGAAAAAGCTCAAATTTAGGAGTAGCTCCGAAAATTCGGACGACTTCATTGTAATCGTAGCTGTTGGGAAGCATCCTTTTGTTCAGGAAAATGGATTTTATTTTCTTGTGAATCAAAGGTGTTTCGATGTTTTTGACATTCAAAGAACTACTTCGAAGCAGACCAAGAAAAACGTGTTCCACTTGAGGGATTTCGGCATCTGAAGATATTTCTGCCGGTAGTCTCAGCCCAAGTCGCATGAGGTTCTCAAATCGAAGCAGTGGGCTGGTAGCAGCGATTCGATCAAGTTTGAAGGGGAAGGTGTTTTGATGATGCCTCCATAAATGGGCTTTGAGGATCTGGAATGTTTGATTCTGTTCCTGTTCCACGAATCGAGGGTTCAAAATTCCTAGTCCAGAAGAAATTTGTGGTTCAAACGCTTGTTCATCTGCATTTGTGGTTGAGATAAGTGAGCAGTATCCAAAAAATGTGAAATTGTCCTTTTTCAGCCAGTCACATAGTTTCTGCCATTCAATAATATCTTCTTCTGAAATATGTTCCTGTTCATGGATGCGGTCTTTCAGTTGATCAAGTTTGTTCAAGATCGAGGACTGATCTTCAAAGGAGCACTGAACGGCAAGCATGTGCTTTGCAATGGCTGATTCTAATTCTTGCAATTGTTCGGGATCCCCTTCTGATTCAAACTGAATGAATATGTAATCATAAATGCGCTTTTCGGGGTCAGGTGCAGAAATGGAAACAAGACCATCATTTTGATCAAAGTCGACCGACATCATCGGATGCATGCTCTGAGTGACATGGTGATTTCTCTTACGCATCAATTTTTCAAGAGTCACGACTCCATAGGGTGCAATAGGACAAACGACCTCGATGGTGGCGGTGCCGTAGAACTGCATCTGCGGATCTTGATCACTGAGGGGTTTTCCACTTTGAAGACGAATCAACCCCTGTTTCCCAACTGCTTGTAGAAAAAATTCGAACCTCTTTCTAATAAATCCCTCAAGTTGTTTAGGACCAAAATCCCCCCTAATGCGTTCAGACATTCCATGTATGAACTGTCGGGAAAATTCTTCTCTGAGTCGGGCTTCTCTATCAGCATGCATATGGGGCAATTTTTGATGTTTGCTGACTTTAGGGAAAGGAGTGTCTTTTTGCATGGAATTTATTTCGAATGGTTCTGGAAAAGATAACTTAATCCTAATAAATCATTTTCATATTCTGTAATAGCTGTGCACAATGATTAAAAATACCATTTTTTTGGCCACTAAGCTGAGATTGAATATAAGATTATAGAATAAATGTTACTTTCTTAGTAAATTTACTTATTAACTTGCGCCAATCTTTTTGCCTGTGTTATCACTTCCCATTCGCCCCTGGAACATGGATGATCGAGGAAATATTATTGAATTCTAGAGAAAGAGCCCTGAGATTAGGAGAGTCAATATCCTTTTCAGTCCTGGGTGATTACATTGCGCTGACAAAACCAAGATTGCTGTTCATCGTTCTGATGAGCACGCTCATCGGTTATCTGCTTCCTGTAGGAAGTACCATCAATTTTACCCTCTTCCAATTGATATTCGGAACGGCATTGACTGGAGCTGGAGCTCATGTTCTCAACCAGTGGCAGGAGCGGTTCCATGATGCAAGGATGAAACGCACAAAACATCGTCCTTTACCTTCTGGCCGATTGGAGGCAGAAGAGGCTCTTGTTTTTGGTGTCATTCTCTCTCTTCTTGGAATTTCCTTCCTCTGGATTACAGTCAATTTTGTTACAGCCCTGCTTGGGGTGATGACACTTGGAAGTTATATTTTCGTCTACACTCCGCTGAAGCGAATCTCCTGGATTAATACATGGGTTGGTGCTGTCACAGGAGCTCTGCCTCCTTTGATGGGATGGGCTGCGCAACAAGGGCAGCTTGACTTGACCTGTCTGCCTATTTTCCTTTTGCTTTATTTTTGGCAACTTCCTCATTTTTTCGCCATAGCTTGGATGTACCGTGATGATTACCGTTTAGGAGGCTTCAAAATGATTTCTTTGGATGACCAAGAAGGTTCCAGAACAGCTCTTCAAATGCTGATCAACGGCTTATTCCTCTTAATTTCCAGTCTCTCTTTTTATTTTGTTGAACAAGGTGGGTTGATTTTTAGTGCCTTTGCTATCGTGGGAGGAATTGGATTTTTAACTCCGATTATTCGTTTTATGAAAGAACGCAGTGTTGATAGAGCAAGATTGGTGTTTCTAGTATCCATTGTTTATCTTCCCGTCATTTGTACAGTCATGGTGATTGATCGAATGTTTATCATTTAAAAAAAATTATGCAAAAATCTGATTCAAATGCGATGGCTGTCCAGCTTTTCCGTGTTGTCTTCGTTGGAGCGGCTTTATTTATGTTGGCAGCCATATTTTTTGTCCTTTAAAGACATAACTATTCTTAATAACGAGTCATGAATGAATATTTAGATCTTGGTTTGATCAGCAGTTTTGTCCCAGCGGCTTCTTCATTTGCAGGAGATATCGATTTCCTGTTCGATATGATTACCATCATTGTAGGTTTTTGGTTCATCATTACATTGGCGACACTTTTTTATTTCCTTTTGCGATTCCGAAGGCGTGAAGGAACAAAGGCCCAATATATCACTGGAGAAAAACATTCGGAAAAAGTCTGGACTCACTATCCACATTATGGAGTCATTGCATTTGATGTGTTTTTGATCGGATTTGTGATTGTCGTATGGGTAAATGTTAAACAAACTCTACCTGCTAATGAAGACACGATTCGCGCCATCGGACAGCAATGGAGTTGGTCTTTTGTCCATACAGGTGAAGATGGAAAACTAGACACAGAGGACGATGTCAACACGGTGAATGATCTGCATGTCATCAAAGATAAAACGTATCACTTTGAACTTCAGTCCAGAGATGTTCTGCACAATTTTGCTGTTCCAGCATTCCGACTCAGACAGGACACCATTCCAGGAAGAACGATCAAAGGTTGGTTCAAACCTACTGAATCAGGGACCTTTGATCTTCAGTGTGCAGAGATTTGCGGACGGGGACACACGATGATGATGGCTGCAATTACGGTACATCCAGATCAACAAAGCTATGACGAAACCATGGATGCAATCAGGTCAGGAAGCTATGAAAGCCATTTTGAAAAGAAACGACAACTTGGACCTGTTCCTCTGCCGTTTACCGTTTCAAAAACGGATAAATCCACGCCTTATGCTATTGAACTGGCAAAGAGCTTTTAAACAAAGCACCTTTAAGCAATATATCATTCCAAGGAACATCAATGGGACAGCAATCCGAATCAATTGTTCATGAGGCCGAGGTTCATGAGGCTCATCATGAACAGAGTTTTTTAATGAAATACATCTTTCCACTTGATCACAAGATGATCGGGTTTCAGTACATGTTTACTGGTTTGTTCATGGCGGCAATCGGAGGTTATTTTGCTTATGCCTTCAGAATGCAACTGGCTTTTCCTGGAGCAGAAGTGCCGTTGTATGGATTTGTTGATCCTGCGAACTACAACATGCTGGTGACCAACCATGGAACCATCATGATCTTTTGGGTTGCCATGCCAGTTCTCATTGCCGCTTTTGGAAACTGGATGATTCCACTGATGATTGGCTGTGATGATATGGTTTTCCCAAGGCTCAACCGGTTGTCCTATCAGGTTTTTCTGGTCAGTGCCCTGGTGCTGATTCTTTCTTTTTTCGTGGAAGGAGGTGGTTTCGGAGGTGCCTGGACTTCCTATCCTCCTTTGTCAGCGGCTGCAGAATACAATCTGACAAATTGGGGGGCATCATTGTGGTTGCTTGCGGTTGCACTTGAAATTGTTGCCTTTTTACTGGGTGGAATAAATTTCATTACTACAACCATGAATGCCAGAGCACCTGGCATGGGGATGATGGACATTCCTATAGTGATTTGGATGATCAATATTGCCGTGATCCTCTTTATGTCCTCAGTGGGGCCCTTGGTGGCAGGAGCGGTGATGCTCTTTTTTGACCAGCGTCTGGGCACTTCTTTCTTTATGCCTTCCGGAGGAGGTGATCCTTTGTTGTGGCAGCACTTGTTTTGGTTTTTTGGTCATCCTGAAGTTTATGTCGTTCTCTTACCGACTATGGGGATTGTGGCCGATATTATCACGGTCTTTTCCAGAAAGAAGCTTTTTGGCTACCGTACCATCCTTTACACCGCATTTGGTACAGGAGGACTTTCCTTTATTGTATGGGCCCATCACCAGTTTATTGCTGGCATTGATCCCAGAATGGCAAATGTCTTTGTAATTACAACAATTCTGATCTCAATACCTATTGCGGAGATGGTGTTTTCCTATATCGCTACTTTATATGGAGGATCGATTGAATTCTCGACTCCTATGCTTTGGGCATTGAGTTTTCTGGTTTCATTTTTAATTGGTGGAGTGACTGGAATTTATCTGGGTTCCAGTGCCATGGATATTTATTTTCATGACAGCTATTTTGTCGTTGCCCATTTTCACTACACCTTTTTCCCGATCACCATCATCGGTATGTTTGCCGCCATAACGTTTTGGTTTCCTAAAATGTTTGGCAGGATGTTGGATGAAACCCTCAATAAAATTCATTTCTGGGGAACCATAATTCCTTTCAATGGTTTGTTTCTGCCACTGTTCCTGGTTGGAATGGCAGGTCAGCATCGAAGGATTGCGGATTACACACAATATCCTGACTTGGCTTCTCCAGATCTCCAAGGAATAAGAATTTTCGCAACAGTTTCTATGGTGATCATGCTGCTGTTTCAATTTGTCTTCATTTACAATTTTTTCAACAGCATCTTCAAAGGCAAGAAAGCACCTATGAATCCATGGCGTGCTACCACATTGGAATGGACGATTCCTTCGCCTCCTCCCCATGGCAATTTCGCTGAAATGCCAACTGTTTATCGAGGGCCCTACGAATACAGTGTGCCAGGTCATGATGAAGATTATTGGCCACAGCATATTCCCCCTAAATCCAATGTTTGAAAAAAAGTTTCCAACAATTAGCTAAGGATCAAAAATGTCTACACACGGACCCATTGCCACCCATCGCACGGCTACAGGCATTCCCACGGGAAGACTTGCCGTTTGGTGGCTGATGGCCTCTGAGATTTTTATCTTCGGAGGCCTGATCATGTGCTTCCTGCTTTTCAAATTCAACAATGCCCCTGGATTTGAAGATGCATCGATGACTAGTACAACTGCAGGTGCGTTTAATACTTTCGTTCTACTTACCTCAAGTTTGACCATTGTGCTGGCACATGCTGCTGCAGAACGTGGTGATACTGCTGCTTCATTTCGCTACATTTGGTTCACGATCGGTGGTGGATTGGTTTTCATTCTTGTGAAGACTTATGAATATTCGACTAAGATCCTGCACGGGCACACACTGACGGATAATATCTTTTGGTCGTTTTATTACACTGCCACTGGGCTACATGCTTTACATGTATTCGGTGGGATGGTGATCATGGCAATAATATCTTTTGATGTACGAAAAAATTACAATCTACAAAGAGTTGAGTTGATTGGGATCTACTGGCATTTTGTCGATATTGTTTGGATCTTCCTCTTTCCCATTCTCTACATTGCAAATTTTTAATCTTTTTTGAGGACCCATTGTGAGTGAATCTCATGCGCATCCCAATTATGTAAAGATTTGGTTCTGGCTACTGATCCTCCTGGCGATCAGTGTGGCTGGACCAATGCTGGAAATTCCTTGGTTTACGGTATTGACTGCTTTTGGAATAGCTTTGATCAAAACCTTCATGGTCGCTGCTAATTTCATGCATCTTAGATTTGAAAAAAAACTAATCTGGTACCTACTCATCATATGTGTGGTTCTTCTCGGGGTGTTTTTCTTTGGAACAGCCGCTGACGTCATGAAAACTTCCGGACAGCAGTGGAAGGATTGCATTGAAGACAAAACGTGCATTGAACAGCGTCTATGAAAATCGTGCCTTTGCATTATTTGCTGGTTGCAGGTGAGCTAGAGGTAGGAAACAGGCCGAGGCGAAGGCCGATTGTTCCAAGTGCGGTTTTTGGAATGGTCGTTTTCATCATTACGGAAGTAATGTTTTTTTCGTCATTGATTAGTGCCTACCTCATTATTAGAGCTGGACTTGATGAGTGGCCTCCCTGGGGACAACCCCGCCTTCCTATTGAAGCAACAGCATTTAATACCTTCCTCTTAATTCTAAGTGCGTTTGCTGTCTACAAATCGAGAAATCTGCTCCAGCAGCAAAAACAAACCCAGGCTTACAGATTTCATCTGGGTGCAATCAACCTCGGAGCTTTTTTTCTTTTGTTACAAGGCTATGAATGGATTCAGCTTTTACAATACGGCATGACACTCAGCTCAAGTATTTATGGCGCCATGTTCTACCTCATCATTGGAGCCCATAGTGTCCATGTGTTGGCAGCTCTGCTGGCGATGGGATATGGAATAAGTCTTTTCCATCGGACTCAACACCAGGGCCGTATTTCTGAAAGTCTGCTTCCTATTCATATACTATGGTATTTTGTGGTGGGAATCTGGCCTTTGTTGTACGCCTTGGTATATTTGGTTTAATATGGGTGATCCTAAAGAATCAATTTGATAAATGAAGGAATCATTGAAAAAAAACTATTATAAAACAATTGGGTTTTTTGGTCTTTTCTTAGTATTACCTTCCGCATTAAAAGCCTGCGCAGTCTGTTTTTCTGGAACAGAAGAAACATTGTGGGCTTTTTATATCACCACACTTATATTGATTATTCTTCCCATAGCCATGATAGTGAGTGTAGTTCTGTGGCTTTATAAGAAGAAATTAGCCTCAGTGAACCAACCGGTTTAATGGTAATTGGGCTCTAAGCTCATCTTCCTTGTCATTTAGAATGCAATTATTGAAAAGATACTTCTTTATAACTTTATTTATCTTTAATCTGTCTTGTCTTCAGGCTGATGAACTTGTGCCATCGTCATTAATATTTTTTGACTACCCTGGCTCAACGGTGCTGATCGTAGATAAATCTTATTGCAGGCTTTTGGTTTATCAGTTTCAGAACGAGTGGGACTTAATCAAAAGTTATCCATGTACGACTGGGAAAAAATCAGGTGATAAACTTAGGGAGGGGGATCTTAAAACCCCCAATGGAGTGTATTGGCTTTTCAAGTCGTGGTCGGGTTTGGAATTGGCAGAATATTTTGGCAAGGCTGCTAATGTCTACGGGGTGGGATCGTTCGAGCTGACTTATCCAAATTATCTGGACCTTGTGCTTTATGGAAAAAATGGTGATGGAATCTGGATTCATGGCACTTCAGAAGGAAAACCCGTTGCCACAAGAGGCTGTATTTCCGTCAGTAACCCCGACCTTCTCGGATTGAGTAAATTTGTGAAATTGGCATCTACTCCTGTGATCATCGAAGAAGAAGTCCGTTTCATATCCTTCCCTGAACGAAACCAAAGACAACAGGCTTTATTGGCATTTGTGGAACAATGGAGAAGATCCTGGGAATCTGATGATGTAGAACTTTACCTAAGTTATTACTCAGAAAATTTCAGGACGGCCAAATCAAATTATAAAAGCTGGTCTTATCGGAAAAGAATCTTAAATAAAAAAATAGAACAAAGAAAAATTCATGTTAGTGATCTTTCAATTCTTGAAAGTAAAGATGTTGTACATGTACGATTCGTCCAGGATTACTCTTCCTCAAATATTATCGACATTGGAATGAAGGAACTTTTTTTGGTTAATGAAGGAGGAAACTATAAAATCATAAGTGAACATTGGTCCCCTTTAAAAAGTCCTCAGCCGGCAACGCTTAACTACGCCTACCAGGATCCTGAAGAATCTGCTCTGTAACTCCTAGATTTAGATTTCTTTTTTGAGCCTTAGGCTGCTCAATAAGCCACCAAAAATAATCAGAAATCCCCCAGTAAAAACGGTCCAATGGGGTATTTCATTGAACATAACAAAGCC
>Ga0208641_1001584_pt1 | contig 11375 bp, 8 predicted proteins | sample ETN02SmetaG_2_FD_185789 | JGI IMG/M metagenome (GOLD analysis project Ga0208641, IMG submission 185789) | Marine microbial and viral communities from oxygen minimum zone, Eastern Pacific Ocean - ETNP2014F10-02SV253 (SPAdes) (version 2) | ecosystem: Environmental > Aquatic > Marine > Oceanic ... | reverse complement strand
ATTTACATATTTAGACATAGTCCAACTGTAATAATTCAGCGATAATTGAGCCTTTATACCACACTAAGAAGTGCTCTGAGGTAGCAATAAGTGATAAAAACAATAATCGCTTTGCTTGCGCTGATGCCAGTACTTGCAGAAGACGAGGGCGTCTTCATATCAGCTGCAATAATCGTAGGTTACGGTATCTTTACAGCAGAGAACCAAGTGAGGCAGAAAGGCTTTACCGATGAATCTCCAGCATCTGATGCTGTTGATGGTATTCGGTTTATAGACATTACTAACAAGATTCCTTCCGAGCCAAAGTTGGGATTTGGGATTGAATACCTCGTTAATTCAAAACCAGCAGGGCGCCCGATTAGTGTTACCTGTGTGATCAAATTCCCCGAGCCAGGTCTGGTTCAACCCCACGGACGTGTTTACAAGGAGTCGAGGGAAAAGTTAACTGTAAAGGTCGGTGAACCAACTTTCTATGGCTATGCCTTTGACGAGCCCTGGGAAATGGTCCCGGGTACCTGGACCTTTGAAGTCTGGCACAAAAAGGCCAGACTGGTGAGAAAGAAATTCACCGTACTCCCGCCGGCTACACAGGACTCTGCAGAATCGGAAACTGCAATCTAGGTTCTATCGACATGGATCGTGCTTTGACCTCGTAATGCAATTACTGACACGGTGGTATCAATCGCAAATATCGTAATATGAGACAACTTCTGGCCGACATATGATAAGTTCGGGTCTTTCCTGGAGGACGAAATGATGGATTACGAAACGATCAACTATGAAACTGACGAACAGATAGCGATTGTCACTTTAAATCGTCCCGAAAAATTGAATGCACTAAATGGCAAATTGCGAGATGAATTAAACAACGTTTGTGCACAGATCTACAATAACGACGATGTCAGAGCTGTTGTGTTTACGGGTACCGGAAGAGGATTCTGTTCCGGCGCTGATCTCACCGGCGCTGTTCCCCGGGCTAAAGGGACGCCAACACAGAACGCACGTCTGGATGAAATGGGGTGGGTTGGCAAGCTGGCGACGTCCGTGTACGAGATAGGCGTGCCCAGTATTGCTGCAATGAATGGTGTTGCAGCAGGTGCGGGAATGAGTATTTCCCTCGCCTGCGATATGCGGGTTGGTTTTGAAGGCTCAAGATTTCGCACGGTCTTCGCAGAGCGCGGTTTGTCTCCTGATACCGGGATGTCGTATTTCCTGCCACGGATAGTCGGCTATGCCCGTGCAGCTGATCTGATCTTCACAAGCAGAGATGTACGAGGTGACGAGGCTTACAGAATTGGCCTTCTGGACCGATTAGTTGATGAGCAGGAGATACTCAGTACGGCAATAGAAATCGGTAAACAGATTAGTGCCCTGCCACCAATGGCGATTCGTTCAGGAAAGCGGGTGCTGCAACAAAATATGTCCAGAGACTTTCATGAAGCACTCCGCAATGAAACCCTGGGGCTGCAGTTCGCCGGTCGCGCGCCCAACGATGCCAAAGAACAACGTGCAGCATTTGTCGAGAAACGCAAAGCCACCTTTACCGGTACCTAGTTGACCTGAAACAGTGCGGGGTATTTGGCTATCCTTCCAGCCGAGGTAATGAGCCGCCATTCTCCAGCCATTCTGCGCAGTCTCGTGTCAGTTCTCTTTCTTTAGCTTGTTCATAAAGTGTCAGATCGCTGTGGCTGAGCACATCCTTCCATCTGCCGTTAGTTCCCTTGAAGAAGAAGGTTTTACTACCTCCTTTGAACATGGTATCCCTGGGGTTATTTTGTTCTGCTTCAATTCTTTTTTTGACGTTGGCAAAAGTTGTTGCTTCAACAACCCGATTAACTTTCTCGTCATTTACTTGGATATAGGCGAAGTCTGCAAGCTTTCTGACGATACCTTCAAGGTCCGCCAGCATGTCATTGTAGTGAATAAAAAGGAAATTAGGGAGATGTCGGTAGTTCCAGTAGGTTTGGGTATGATGGAGATTGGACCAGAACGGATACCCTTCGCTTTCCCATTCAAACCAGCCACGGGTAATCCAGTCCTTCCACAGCTCCCTTGGATCTTCAGGACACGCGGGTAGAGGGTCACCGATCAAAACCTCGGGGTTATTCATCCGTGCATAAGCGATTTCAGTATAGCGCGAGAAATGATTGAAGAATGACATGAACACGTCGCGCGGGTCACGGCAGACAATCACATAACGAACTTCTTTGAAGTAGGGCAGGCCATCCAGGGGCAGGTGACTTTTGATGTATCTTTGCTTTTCAAAACCAGCCAGCCATTTCTTTAAGAAGTCTCTGTCAATACCCATGAAGTTTGCATCTGGCCATACATTGACTGAATCCGGCTTGGGCAAGGGATCAGAGTCACCATAGATTAGGTGATAGAAAATATCCTGGGTCCAGGTGGTCCCTGACTTGTAGGCGGTGGTGATAACAATATCATCAGATCTGGGTTCGAACAGATCCCAGCGAGTAGAATCCAGGTGATGATTTTGATAGACACGGGTGGCGACAGGTAGTTCCAAGGGTTACTCCTGTTTGAAGGGATATATCACATTGTAAGTCTTGAATCGGCGACCATTGATACTCGTTCGTCGTATTGACTGTACGGGTAGTAGTTCCACACTGCATGGTGTTGTGTACAGCGGTTGTCCCATATCGTCATTCTGTTGGGTTCCCATTCGACCCGGCAGGTCAGCTTCGGTGTCTGAGTGATATGTTGATTTCAAAATACAAGCACCATACGCTTAAGCAGAATCTGATGGATAGCAGCATCCATCATCAACGAACTCCTGCGATAGATCCACACCCGTGTTCCCAGCTCCGATACGCGGGGTTGGCGGCTTTAATTCCGTTCCAGTAGCAATGACCTCATTCTTGTTAGTGATACGAGTTCCCTATTCAGCGATTCTGAGCGATACTTTTTACCATGGATGAAAGTTGCTTCTCAGCATATCGTTTTCCCATCCGAATGTATCCGGAAGGATTAGGATGCAGATCATCCGGAAGATCAATCGCATCGGCGCTGCTGAATAGTTCAAGTCCATCGAAGTAGCTCAAATTGATATCGTCGCGCTTTGACACGACTTCAGCGATTAATTCTCGTACTCGTGTCAGTGACAGACACCCTTCCCTGATTTCTTCGTGACCAGGTACAGCAACAAACTTTCCCTGCTCATCCGGGATTGTGGGGCCTGGATGATGTTCTGTGCTTGGACAGTAGATGGGTGAAATCACTGTAACCGGTGTGTCCGGTTTCTTCTCGCGAATAGTGTCAATAAAACCGTGTAATGCAGGTGTGAATATGCGTTCTCGCATGGAATCCATGTTGATTATGTTGATCCCAGTTTTGATGCTGATCAGGTCTGCGTCCGAATCACGAATCGTCCTTGCGACAAACTGATCCAGGTGACACTGCCCGCCAAAACCGAGATTTTGAAGATTTGCGCCAGCCTCACGGGCTGCAACAGCTGGCCAGATTTGACTGGGTTGACTCGATCCCGCGCAATGGCTGATTGAACTGCCATAGTGTATCCATCTGGGTGCGTCGCTCTCCGCCGCTATTTGAATGGTTGCATGGTCATCAATCGACAGATACTGCAGTTCAATATAGGCATTCTGAGGTAGCCAGAGTTCGCATCGTTTAAAGCCTGTGGCCAAATTGCCGAAGGTCACGGTAGCAGCTTCACCTCGAATCAGCTCGAACCTGGTTCGGTCCTTTGCATCCAGTTGGATCGTATTACCGGATAAGGTAGATGCTGATGAAATGTTATCGCCGATTTCAAGGTCAAATACCACGGGACTCTTTGTTTCAGGTGGAGTCACCATATTGGTAGTGAGAGCTGTTAGTGAAATGTTGATTGAGTCAGTCTCAAAGATGAGCCTGACGCCGGATGGCATTCTCAGCTGGACATCCATCATCTGAGGTACCTGTGATCTCGTCCATGCAGGCAGCCGTCTGGGACTGATGCCGTTGCGGCGAATATCAATATCGAGAGCACCGTGGATGAGAAGTTTCTGATTAACCAGGTCTGAGAATGGCAAGGCTTGCATGCATTATCCTATGTTGGGTAGATTTCATATTGTTTACGCTACCAGTTTTTCAGATGAAATCGCCATCGAAACGACTTTTTATTGAACCACTTGGTGAGAACTGATCTAACAGGCATATAATGTCAAGTCTCACGATATGCCTGAATGCAGAGTGCTGCGCTCTGAGTCCAACAATAACATTCATCAAAGGAGGATTGGAAAATGCGCCCGACGATAATTTTTCTGATCACCTTTATGCTCCAGATTACTCACGCGGAGAACAAGGTTGAGGTCGAAGGCGTCAGAGAGATTGCGGGCCAGCTAACATTGTTGTCTGATCAGATGGGAGTTAAACAATCCAGGCAGCGTGAAGAAATATCTCTGCAAAGCAAGCTGGGTAATTTTGAGAAAGTCCATGAAATTGCAAAGCAGCTAAAAGCAACCACGAAGTATCAGGCTCCCTCAATCCAGACGCAGAACTACAATTTGATCGCGGCCTTATCTGGCTGGTTGGCTGATTATCAAGACGGTCGGCTGGAAGACTTGGAAAACTCACAGTACGAAAAATACGTTGATGATGCGCTTGCTATCTGTCAGTTGAAGACGGACTGCTTCGATGTATTACGAGCACGAAGCGCAATTTACTTTGGTGCTGACAAGTTGGCACAGGCTCGCAGGATAATGAGAGCTGTTATTGAGGAACAAACTGGCAATACGACACCTGACACATTAGATGATATTGAATTGTTATCAAAGATGGGGCTGGTGGAAGGCAAGTTGCAGATGGCACATTTTGCCATCGACCGACTGGTACGAGTGGGGCAGAGTGTTGAAAGTTCAGATCCTTTGCTGGCGATAGATGCTTACCAACGTTGGTTGGAGTATCTGAACTCATCTATCCGCGCCGGTTACTATTATCGAGGACGAATCCTTCCCGGAAAAATCCTGGAAAGATACAAGCTGCTGGCAGCTGGTCAGTTCGAAGATTCTGATCAACGACTCAGTGCGCTGGTACGCTACATCGAGGTGGCCCATAACTTTGGGATTTCCACAGGAAAGATAAGGGCTGTGCAGGAGACATTTGTTGAGCTGTTGGAGACTAGTCCACCTGCCAACACCGAACTTGTTCGCTATCTGTTATTCATCAGCGATATGTTCATTCAAATTAAAGACCACGAACGCGCTCAGGTTCTTTATGAGAAAGTCTATAAGCTATTGAAAGACGAGGGGCATGACCTTCAGATCAAGTTACTGTTCGAAGAGCCTAAACTATTGTCTCCTCGAGGTTTGTTTCGACCCATGCCCCTGGATCGCAAGCCAGCGGCCGATGGTCCTGGTGTCGAGTTATTCGCTGACTATACCTACAGTGTGAGTAAGAATGGACGTGCCAAGAATGTCAGAATTGCGAACGCCAACGTCCCTATAGTCTCCCAGAGGCTGTTCAAATATCTATTGCGAGAGGCGATTTTTAGACCCAGACTTATGGGTGGCGAATTGGTACAAACTGATGACCTTGCAATCAGAGCCGGTTTTTTTCATGGTCGCGGCAGCTGATCTTTTGGTTTGGAGCCACTGAAACACATTTCTCTTGTAATATACTAAACCCTGAATGATATCGAACCCGCCGGTATCACATAATTAGGTGAAGAAGAGGTGACCCCGTGGTAACTGATAAGACAGGCGCCTATAAGATCGTTGGCACACGGCCCAATCGTCCTGACGCAACTGAGAAGGTGCTTGGCCAGGCAAACTATGGTGCCGATCTGTCACTTCCCGGGATGCTGTACGGCAAGACGCTCAGGAGTCATCATGCACATGCAAGAATCCTGAGTATTAATACCAGCGAGGCTGCAAGTCTGGACGGTGTCGCTGCTGTGGTTACCGCCGCAGATTTTCCCCATTTAGCCCCCCACGGCATTGGAGATATTGCCCGAGACAACCTTGCCAATGAAAAAGTCCTTTATCACGGTCATGCGGTAGCTGCGGTTGCGGCAAACTCACCTGCGCTGGCAGAAAGAGCCCTTGATCTGATAGAGGTAGAATACGATGTGCTGACCCCGGTTCTGACTCTGGAAGATGCAATGCGTGAGGATGCGGTCATACTGCATGAGCATCTCTTCACCCAGGGTATCGATCCAACACCTGACAAGCCATCAAATATCTATCTGAGAGATCAGCAGAGCAGTGGAGATATCGTCAGAGGATTTGAAGAAGCGGATGTCATTGTTGAAAGAGAATTTACGACACCAACGGTCCATCAGGCTTATCTTGAACCTCCGGCCTGCCTAGCCAGGTTCAACCCCCAGGGTCAATCAACCCTGTGGAGTACGACGCAGGGACATTTTCCGCTACGGGCCTCGGTCGCCAGGATGATGGGGATGAACCTGGCTCAATTGAAAGTCATTCCTACCGAAGTAGGTGGTGCGTTTGGTGGCAAGACAGCACCTTATCAGGAAGCAATTGCCTTGATGTTATCGAAGAAAGCAGGTCAACCTGTAAGAATAAGCATGACCAGGGAAGAGACGTTCAGAGCCGGGGGGCCTGGGGCTGCGACAGAATCTAAAATCAGGATTGGTGCAAGGCTGGACGGCACCATAACCGCCATGTACGCAAATATTATCTATGAATCGGGCGCTTTCCCGGCTGCACCACTCGGCGGTGGCATGCGCTCAATGTTTTCAGCCTACGACGTCCCTAATGTTCTGGTCGAAGGTTGCGCTGTTGTTCTGAATAAAGCCAAGGTTCGCGCCTATCGTGGCCCGGGGGCGCCGCAGGCGACATTTGCGGCAGAGAGCGTACTTAACGAGGTAAGCGAAAAAATCAATATGGATCCTCTTGAGTTCAGGCTAAAAAACGCTGTGGCCGAGGGTTCCACAAATGCTCTGGGAACATTCCGGGAAATTGGACTGGTTGAGTGTCTTGAATCCGCCCGCAACTCTGAGCACTATCAGTCTGACCTCACGCCAAATCAAGGTAGGGCGGTTTCGGTTGGATTCTGGCGAAATGGCGCGGGGGTATCGAGTGCTGCTGTTAACATGAATTCAGATGGGTCAGTGTCCGTCTCCTCCGGTTCAGCTGACCTTTCAGGGACTCGTATTTCTCTTGCGATGATGGCTGCAGAGGAGCTTGAGATACCGGTATCACAGGTGTCGTCGGTTGTCGGTGACACTGAATCGATCGGATTTACAGGGGTCAGCGGTGGCAGTCGTACTATCAACGCGACGGGGCAGGCTGTTGTAGAAGCAACCAGGGATGCTATCGCTCAAATGAAACAACGCGCCGCTTCAGGTTGGAACGTCACTGCAGATCAGGTGACATGGCAGGATGGTAAAGCAGTTAACCAGTCGAAGACAGAGGAATTAACCATCAAGGAGATCTGCCGCAACGCACCTGCGACCGGTGGACCCATCTCAGGCAATGCCTCATTGAACGCTGTGCCGGGTCTAGGCCCCAGTTTCGCCGTGCATATCTGTGATGTTGAAGTCGACCCTGACACTGGCAAGGTTCAGGTATTAAGGTATACGGCTGTTCAGGATGCAGGCACAGCTATTCACCCGGATTTCGTCGAGGGACAAATACAGGGTGGTGCGGTTCAGGGGATTGGCTGGGCACTAAACGAGGAATACTGCTACGACAATGATGGCGTGCTTGAGAATCCTGGATTTATAGATTACCGGATTCCGTTAGCTTCGGATCTGCCGATGATCGAGACGATAATTGTTGAGGTGCCCAATTCAATGCATCCCTATGGCGTCAGAGGGGTGGGGGAAGCGCCGATCATTCCGCCGTTAGCAGCAGTTGCCTGCGCCGTGGGTAATGCCATCGGTGTGCGAATGACCAATTTGCCCTGTTCACCACCCAGGGTGCTGGCGGCAATGCAGGTATTGAATGAGAACTAGTTAACTCGTCAGCGATCATGCAGTAGCAGCAGATGATGCTGATACGCTCGATGCTGCCCATGAGGACGAACTTGAAAAATCCGCTGAGATTGGCGAGGGGAAATGTGCACACATTCAGATTGGCAATGACTATCGCAGAGTAAAATTATCCGGCCGAAATGCCTCATAAGTTGCTTCAACTTCCTCCGGTGTTGCCCCGGCAAGTGGCGCAATAATATGAGTATGTACACCGCCGTCAGCATCTTCCTGGATACGATCCTGAACTTCAGATTCACTGCCGATAACGATTATTTCATCTACCAGTTCGTCGGTTAATGCGCCACTGGTCTTTTGTCGATCCTTCTCTGCCCAACCCTGCGTAATGGTATTCGCCGCACTTTCATATCCCGCCCAGGCCAGGAACTTGTTGTAGACCGGAGTAGCGTAGTAGGGGGCGTGGGAGGCACGAAACAGATTCCTCGCCCGATCCTTGTCGTTGGTCACTAAGACCATGGCGCGGTTTACGATTTCTATTTCGGTAATATCTTTACCGGCACGTTCACCGCCAATTTTCACGTGCTCCATCATTCGAGGAAGTGCGGCTTTGGGCCATAAGTTGAATATAACGCCATCACCAACTTCGGCTGCCATCTTTATCATTTTTGATCGCAACGCGGCGATATAGATTGGTGGTGGATTGGTGAGTGGTGGTTGGATGTAACCATTACTACTCAGCGTCGTCAGATTGAAGTTTGACTTTTCACCCGCAAGCATTGATCGCACCATCTGCGCTGTTTCCTTTACGCGGGTGACAGGTTTATCTAGGGAAATGCCATTCCATTTACCCATGATGGTCTGGCTGGATGATCCAATCCCCTGAATATATCGTCCCGGTAGTAACTGACCCAAAATATTGATCGATGCAGCAAGAACCGCCGGTGTTCGGGTGTAGACTGGCGTGATGGCAACGCCGATTCTGATTGTGTTTGTATAGTGAGCAATCGCTGCGATCTGAGTCAGGGTATCAGGAGCACCCGAATCACTGAACCATGCATCTGTATATCCGTTTTGTTCGGCCCAGGTAATCCGTTCGATGTTATCTGTGAGCAGGGGGCCTGCGGGCAACGTGATTGCCGTTCTTTTTTTCAACGTCATGGAGTGATCCTGATGGTATTTAGATTTAACAATTTTCTGCCCGAGTATAGTGAGTGTGCTAAAGGTTACAAGCAGCTAGTTGCAATACAAGGTAGTCGCCGTGATGTATGCTGTTAGGGCGCGCATGCCCAGTTTCCCGCAGCCCTTCCTCGCAATAATCTCAATGGCCACCAGTATCCGTTATTTGCACTCACTCATCGGAGACTATGATGGCTGCTCCGATCTTTTCCCCGTCCGGAAGAACTTTTCAGAAAGGGTCTTTTTTTGCTACCTTGTACAACACTCAATAATTCTCGAGAAACACTTTCGATTAACCCGGTCGTATACTCTGATGAACCATGAACCATGAACCATGAACCATGAACCATGAACCATGAACCATGAACCATTAACCATGGACCATGAAAACTTTCCAACCGGTTATCTTTCTCTAAGAGAAAGAATCCTGTTTGTAATTGGCTCGCCAGGCTGGCAGATCACCGCTTCAGTTGTGGTATCCATTGGCATCTATTTTTATCTTCCTCCAGAGGGCGCCGGTCTGCAGGTGCTTGTCAGCGAGGAAATCTTCCTGGGCGTATTGACCGCCTATGGATTAGCCCGCCTTATCGGTGGTGTTGTTGACTCGTTAGCAGACCCTTTTGTTGGTCACTACTCTGACCGCTCACGCTCTCCACTGGGTCGGCGAAGAACATTCCTCATAATCGGTATTGTGCCGATGGTAGTCATTCCTGGCCTTATATTCTTCCCGCCAGGAGCGCCAGGCAGTTTCAGCACATTCCTGTACTTAACAATCATGCTGTCACTCTATTTCATCTTTTTTACGATTTATGTCGCTCCCTATCTGGCTTTGATCCCCGAAATAGCGAGGACCGAGAAAGACAGAGTAGAGTTGTCGAGACTCAGGTCACTTATCGGCGGCCCCATTATCATGGCATACGGCATTCTCTGGCTTGTCGGTGTAGACGCTTTCAAGGACATGGGCATGGATGCCACGACCGCGGTCCAAACCGTCGTAGTTATCTCCTGCATCTTGTCTTTCATTCTCTGTATATGCCCTATTCTGGCTGTGGACGAATCAAAGTTTGAAGCAGTTCCGTCAAATCTGAACATGCGTCAAGCCATTTGGGTAACACTGGAGAATCGGCCTTTTCTGATTTATCTCTTTGCCCAAATCATTTTTATTCTGGGTATCACAATGACCGGACCCGCTGTGCCTTACTTTGCCAGAGTGATACTTGGTAGAGATGAGGGTTTCGCCGCGCTGCTCTCACTCGCAATGTTGCCTGGGGTCATCATTGGATTTGTATTTATTCATGTTATTGTCGAGAGAATAGGCACCAAGAATACGCTGATAACAACTATTCTAATACTAGGCATCGCCATGCTGCCCTACGGGCTGCTAACGCCAAGTTCTCCTGGTAGCTCTGGGGATGAACTTAATGTAATCGTTGTATTCACCCTGATGGCGATAAAGGGACTTGCCATGGCTGGCATAATGATTTTGCCTACAGTGATCCTGGGGCAGTTGATTGATCGTGATCGGATTAAAACTGGTGCAAATCGAGCGGCTATGTACTACGGCGTTCAGGGGCTACTCACCAAGTGGGTTTACGCTGCCTCTGCCGCCATAATGAGCTACCTGCTATCTGCTTATGGTCGCAGTGCCGAGGAACCCTATGGCGTCTTGTTGATTGGTCCTATTGCGGGCTCTTTATGTTTGATTGCAGCTTTCTTCTACTCTTTCTATCCTGAAGATGTGGTTCGAGAAGAAGGAGCTGACCAACAAATAAGCAAATAAGATTTAATAGCTACAGGGCATTTTCTATAGCACTATTAAGAATTAGGAAGTTTGAATACTGATGTCGCGCTGCTAGGCGATAGCAGATCTCAGGCCAGATATGGCTGGAAGTCAATAAGAGGCCTGCTTTCACCCGCGATAGCAGACAATGGGTCAGATATGCCCCAGGGGCTGGAAAACATCGGCTTTCAACTCGCTGCAGTCATAGAACCGCATTGGATTTCAACTGAAATCAGGGCTGCTTAGCAAATGCGAACGAATCAGAATTACAAGGCCAAAGATGAGGTCAAGATGTCAGGCAGCCTAAGACCCAGTCGCGATCTAGCCAGGATCAGCAACTGTCAGCAACTGGATGGTAGCGGAGTATCGTCTCACGACAACACTTCTATCTTGCCTGAACTTTTTCGCAGATTTATTCAGTGGTAACGTAAATTGAATTGGTTCCACAATCGGCGACGCTTTGAAGTTGCATGTTGGACTTCGCAGCTTTCGCATCGCTGTACCACCATTCCC
>Ga0208641_1001552_pt1 | contig 11522 bp, 12 predicted proteins | sample ETN02SmetaG_2_FD_185789 | JGI IMG/M metagenome (GOLD analysis project Ga0208641, IMG submission 185789) | Marine microbial and viral communities from oxygen minimum zone, Eastern Pacific Ocean - ETNP2014F10-02SV253 (SPAdes) (version 2) | ecosystem: Environmental > Aquatic > Marine > Oceanic ... | reverse complement strand
AGAAGTTAATGTAGCTGGGGGTATTAGAGCTCCTAGCGTGGAAATAACAGAAGAAAGATTTCCACTTTTTGTTGTAAACCATGAACTACGTCCAGATTCTGCTGGTAATGGACAATGGCGAGGTGGGCTTGGAGCTGTATGTGAGATAATTTATGAAGGGAAAGATAAAGGTACTATGAATACTGCTGGAGATGGAATGATAGTCCCTCCTTTTGGCTTATTTGGGGGTTCAGAAGCACTTCCTCATAGATATAGCCTTATATCCAACGGTACTGAAAGAGTACTAAAATCTAAAGAAACAGAAGTTACTGTATTGCCTGGCGACAGAATAATTGCTCTTTCATCTGGGGGTGGTGGTTATGGTGATCCTAATAAACGGGATAAAAATTCTCTTGAATGGGATAAAAAAAATGGTTATTTATCATAAGCTAAAATTACATAACAACAATTTATTTATGTAATTCCACACATTTATTTGTAGCAACTATTGCTAATTCCAAATCATCATCACCTGGATTCATAGTAGTTATTTTTTGCAATATATATCCTGGGAAATTAATGATTTTACCGAAAATCATTTTATTAGATTTCCAACCTAATAATAATGTCTCATATGTAAAAGAAATTATCAAAAGGGAAATAAACAATCTTATTAAAAATAAAAATACAAATCCTAAATTAAAATCTATTGTATGAAAAATAATATTTGCATAAATAAATACAAATGCTAAAAATGCTGTCCCACATCTTGGATGTTCTTTATTAAATTTACGAAGATTACCTTTTGTTAATAATTCCTGATTTTCATATGCATGTATAGACATATGCTCAGCTGCGTGGTATTGAAACATTTTTTTCCCAATTGCAAAAAATCGATATAAAAATATATAGAAAAAAAATATAGAAAACCTTAAGAACAATTCAATCCAAACCTTAAAAACTGTACTAGATAAAAAATAATTTGTAATCAAACCAGATGTTAATTTTGGAACAAATATTATTATCCCAAGAGTTAAAAAAATAACAATAACAAACATCAAACCAATAAATAATTTAAAATAAATAGAGTCCAAATCAATCTCATCATCAGAAATTTCTGCCATCATAAAAATTGATTTTATAGATAAACTAAATGTTTCAAAAATAGCTATTAATCCTCTGATCAGAGGTATTTTTCTTAAATAATCAAAAAACTTAAAACTCCATTCCAAAGATACAAAGTCTATTTCATTTGATTTATTTCTATACGCAATAACAGTATATTTGGGACCTTTAATAAGAATTCCTTCTGGTAAAGCTTGCCCACCCAATCTAATAGTTTTACTTAAATCCAAGTTATTATCTCGATAAATATTAACTTAAATTATATCTTCTCTTGAGTCTCTCAACTCTACCTTCAGTATCAACTATTTTTTGCTCGCCTGTATAAAATGGATGACAGGTACCACAAAGTTCAATTCTCATCATTTCTTTTGTTGAACCAGTTGTATAAGTTGTACCGCAAGAACATACAATCTTTGATTCATTAAAATATTCAGGATGTATATCTGATTTCATATCATATTCCCCTTATTTATGATAAACACTAGCTTTCTTTTTGTCTTTCGTAGAATTTTCAAATTTAACCACACCGTCAATTAAAGAAAATAAAGTGTGATCCCTACCCATTCCTACACTTGTTCCAGGAATAATTTTTGAACCTCTTTGCCTAACAAGTATAGCTCCTGCTTTTACAGATTCACTATCATACACCTTAATTCCAAGACGTTTTGCATTACCTCTATTAGGGGTGTTTTTTGTACTTCCGCCACCTTTTTTATGTGCCATCAGAAATTCCTTTTATTTATTTTTTTGATTTAATTGTTTTAGTGACTTTTTTAGCTCTAGGCTTGATAGTCTTAACAGGTTTCGCACTTTTAGATTCAGTTGTTTTTGATTTTGTAGTCATCAAACCTGGTATTTCAACAATCTGAATTTTAGTTAATGATTTTCTATGCCCAAATCTTTTTCTATTACGAGTTTTATTTTTGTACTTTCCTGAAATTCGTTTAGAAGTTCTAAAATGTTCAACAATTTTAGCAGACACAAACTCACTCTTGATAATAGGGCTACCTATTTTAGATTTACCATCTTTAAATAAAAACAATACATCATCAAGTTTGATAAAATCACCTATGTCGGAATCTATTTTATCAACATCAATGATATCTCCAACACCCACTTTAAATTGTTTTGATTTATATTTGACTATTACATAATTATTCATTTTTTCACCACGAAGAGATATTTTATATGTCTATATAAGAAGAAGTCAATGAAATTATAGCCAATGTTGTTATAAGATCCTAAGCTTAAATATTTTTTCTCGAATAATGCATTTATTCTTATAATCATACAAAGCAGTCCCAATAAAATCACCTGTATCATCATAAATTTTATATCTTGCAGAAATATTTTTTAAATTAATAAAAATTGGAGTTTTATCATAAAATAAATTTAAATTTATTTTGGACAATGTTGTAGATTCACAATTGTTTAATAAAAAATCAGGAGTTTTAAGTATATTGTCATCAATTAATTCAAGATTGTTTATTTCAATCAACTTCTCTAGAGAAATTAAATCTGATTCTGAAAATGCGCCTGATCTAATTCTTCTCAAATTGTTCAAAAATGATACTGTGTTAAATTCTCTTCCTATATCGTCGGCAAATGAACGAACATAAAATCCTTTGCCTGAAACAATTTTGAGTTCTAAATTTCTTCCATCCCAATTCAATATATCTATTGATTTCACGTAAACTTTCTTTGACTTCAATTCCATCTTAATTTTTTTTCTTGCATAGTAATAAGAAGGTTTACCTTTTATTTTAATTGCACTAAAAATTGGAGGTGTTTGATCTATATCACCAATATATTTATTTAATGAATTTTCAATATCTTCATGACTTAATACAGGGATTTTTTTTGTTTCAACTATAACTCCTTCAGAATCAAATGTTGATGTTGATTGCCCAAAAGTTATTCTGGCTGTATATACTTTTTCAGAATTTAATGAAAATACAGAAAATTTAGTTGCTCGATTTAAAAATAATAATAAAACTCCAGTCGCCAATGGATCTAGCGTCCCCCCATGACCAACTTTAGATAAATTAAATTTTTTTTTAATTATACTGACAACTTTGGATGAAGTTAAAGACAGGGGCTTATCAATTGCAATAATACCATTATGCATTCTAATTATTTATCGAATCTAATAATTTAGATACACCTAAAACATTTTTCGGAGTCGAATCAATCTGAAATGACAACTTTCCAAATCTAATATTTTTGATAGCTAATTGTAATAATTTACGCACATAACCTTCACTAGATTTCAAACCTTTATAAACTGACTTCACTTCGTTGTCATCACAAAGCAAACTAACATAAATTTTTATTACACTAAAATCTTTAGAAGATTTAATTTTTTGGATTGTAACAATCGTATTAACTCTTGGATCACTAATTTCATTTTCGATAATGTTAGATAATTCCTGTTTGATAAGGGAATTAACTTTTAAAAATCTTAGATCATCCATTTATTAACCACATTTTAAATATAAAACTCAATGAGGTCACCAACTTTAAATTGCTGAAATTCATCTATTCCTATACCTCCTTCCTGGCCTGAAACCAATTCTTTCACATCATCTTTATAATGTTTCAAAGAATTAACCTTACCAAAAAATACTTCTTTACCATTTCTCGTAATACTTAATTTATTATTTGGATTAACTTTTCCTTCTTGCATCAATACTCCTGCAACCAAAATATTGTTAGATGGAAAAACAGCTTTAATTTCAGCCAATCCCTGTTTTACTAATTCTTCTTCTTTTACATCTGATTCTTTAATTTTTAATTCGACAGCATCAATTAATTCATAAATAATACTGTAAATTTGCACATCAATTGATTCCTGTTTACTCGTTTCAATGGCACCTTTTTCTACCCTGACATTAAATCCATAAATTACAGATTGAGATGCAACCGCTAAAGAAATATCGTTTTCATTTATATTTCCAACTCCGTGATGAATCAATGCAATATTAATCCCATCTTTATTAAAAGCATTTAAGGATTCAACCAATGCATCTAAACTGCCTTGTAAATCTGCTTTAAGAATAATGTTTATAGTTTGTATGCTTTTTTGTTCAGCTGATGCATGAGTTAAATCAATATTCTGATAATTAAAATTGTTTTCAAGTTTCTTTCTTTCAGCTAAAAGAGTTTTAGCTTCTTTTTCATTATTAACTTGTTGCAATATTTCACCTGCAAAAGGCAATGATTCAAATCCTAATACATCTATAGGAGTTGCCGGGGTTGAAGATTTTACTTGCTGACCATTATCGTTGATTAAAGCTCTAACCTTCCCCTTAGTAGTATCTAATACAAAACGGTCTCCAACTTTTAAAATCCCTTCCTGAATTAATACTTTTACTAATATACCTTGCTTATCATCTACAGTAGATTCCAATACTACTGCTCTTACTGGAAGTTTTGTATTAGTTTTAAATTCACTAACCTCTGCAACCAAAAGAATATAATCCAATAATTCCGGAACACCTTCTCCTTTTGGAGAAGAAACAGGAACACAGATTAAATCTCCTCCCCATTCTTCTATTAACATATCTCTTTCAGCTAACTGACTTTTTACTTTTTCTATATCAGCGCCTGGCAAATCAATTTTACTAATAACTATTATCATAGGAACATCTGCAGCCTGAGCATGTTTTATAGATTCTTCTGTCTGGGGCATAATTCCGTCATCCGCTGCAATAATTATTACAGCTATATCAGTAACTTTTGCCCCTCTTGATCTTAAAGTAGAAAAAGCTTCATGTCCCGGGGTATCTAAAAATGTAATAAAAGAATCTTTATATTTTAATTTATATGCACTTAATTTTTGAGTTATACCTCCGAATTCTGATTCTGCAACTGTAGTTTGCCTAATCTTATCTAACAAGGTAGTTTTCCCATGATCTACATGCCCTAAAATTGTAACAACTGGCGGTTTAATCTCATCGCCTTGAGTTTCTGATTTTAATGATTGTGTTTCTTCGCTATTATCTTTAATTTCTAAAGGTATGAAACCAAAACTTTTTGAAATTAAAGATGCTAATTCGTATTCTATCTTCTGATTAATTGAAAGCATATAACCTGCTCTCATTAATTGCTTAATAACATCAACTGAATCAAGATTTAGCCTAGCAGCTAAATCACCTACGGTTAAATTACTTGGAAGTTCTATTTTGTTAGATTCACTTTTATCTTCGACCATTATTATTTTCCAATTTAACCTTTAAATTCAAATTACATTTTAAAAACTCTTCAATTATTTATTAGATTTTTTGTTAGTATTAGATTTGTTTTTCAATTCATCTATATCTTCTGCAAATCTTATCTGACCTTGATTGTCATCTGTACCAAAAAGTTTTTCTATAGAGAACAAATCTTCATCAGCATCTCTTAAAGTAGTCATCTCTTCCTCAGCTACTTCCTCTTCGGCCACAGGTTCCTCAGCTACTTCCTCTTCGGCCACAGGTTCCTCAGCTATTTCCTCTTCGGCCACAGGTTCCTCAGCTATTTCCTCTTCAAGTTTTCTGAATACATCCTCTCCATGACCTGGAGTAAATATTTTATCTTTGTTATTATCTTCTTCTACATTTACTTCTTCAGGTTCTACACTTCTAATATCTATTTTCCAATCTGTCATCTTAGCAGCCAATCTAGCATTTTGCCCTTCCCTACCAATTGCTAATGAAAGATGCTGGTTTGGTACCCAAACTATAGCAATTTTCTCTTCTTCAACAAGCTCAACTTTAGCTACCTGGGCTGGATTTAAAGAACTTGTAATTAAAACTTTTGGATCATTACTCCATTCAACTACATCTATTTTTTCGCCTTGTAATTCACTTACAATACTTTGTATCCTTATTCCTCTAAGTCCAACACAAGATCCAACTGCATCAATACCTTCTTGTTTTGCAACAACAGAAACTTTACTTCTATTACCAGCTTCTCTTGCTATAGACATAATATCAACAGAACCATTTGAAATTTCCGGAACTTCTTGTTCAAATAATTTTTGCAATAATATAGTATCAGCTCTAGAGACAATCAATTCCGGACCTCTTGGAGTATCAGCTAAAGCTTTTAATAAAACTCTAAATTTTTGCCCTACTCTGTATCTTTCAGAATACATTTGTTCGTTAACAGGTAATAAAGCTTCAGCTCTACCCATTTCAACATAAACTTTTTTTTGATCAGTTCGAACAACTGTGACAGCAAATATTTCACCTTCTCTGCCTTGAAATTCATTAAAAATTAAATCTTTTTCTGCTTCTCTTAATCTTTGAAGTATAACTTGTTTAGCTGTTTGAGCTTCGATTCTTCCGCCTGCTTCATTTAATTTCCCAGTTAATATATTGTTTCCAATTTCAGCATTAGAATCGATTTTCTTAGCATCTTTTAAAGAAATTTCTATTGAATTATCTACTACCTCATCAACTATGCTTTTAACGACATATACATTGAAATCTCCTGTTTCTGTATCTAATTTAACAGAAATATTATGCCCTGATTTCAAACTTTCCTTTTTAAAAGTTGAAGATAAAGCTTCTTCAACAGCAGATAAAATAGTATCTCTATCTAAATTTCTTTCAGCTGCAAGCTGAGTTAAAGCTATTAAAAAATTACTTTTCATAACACAAATCAAATAATATAAATAAAATACATTTATAAAAAACAAAAGTGGGTCAAGCCCACTTTTATTATCATGCATATATTTAACTATTATTTTAGTACTTGTAATAATTTATTTCAACACATAAGATTTAAAGTCGGCGTCATAATATTTTATATATTAATAAAACCATAAAATGAACCCTTATGAAGAAATAAATATAAGTTTAAATGAAGCATCAAAATATATTAATACCAAAGTAAATGATGGTATTTTTGAAATGCTAACAACGCCGTGGAGAGAAATTGTTATAAGCTGCCCTATAAAAATGGACAACGGGGAAACTAAAGTATTTTCAGGATATAGAATACAGCATAATGCAGTACGAGGTCCTTATAAAGGTGGGGTCAGATTCCATCCTGATGCTAATCAATCTGAAGTTAAAGCATTATCATCGCTTATGACATGGAAAAATGCCCTCGTTGACATACCATTTGGAGGGGCAAAAGGCGGTATACAAGTTGATCCAAGCAGATTGTCAAAAAATGAATTATATAATTTAACAAAAAGATACACTTTAAGTATTGATAAATTCCTTGGACCAAATACAGATATACCTGCGCCAGATTTAGGTACAAACTCACAAACAATGGCTTGGATGATGGATGCATACGGATCTATTCACGGATATACTCCTGCGATCGTAACTGGGAAACCTGTAGAATTAGGCGGATCTATTGGAAGAGATTCATCTACAGGAAGAGGTGCAGTTTTTGTAATGGATGAAATATGTAAAAAACAAAAAATATATCCAAAAAATACTAATATAATTATTCAAGGATTTGGCCAAGTTGGTAATTGGATAGCTCAAATTGCATTTGAAAAAGGATATAAAATCACAGGAATAAGTAATGTCAACGGAGCAATATTATCAAATAAAGGAATCGATATTCCGAGCCTGGTAAAATATTTTCATGCAAACAAAACTTTCGATGGATACAAAAATGTAGAACACGTATCCAATGATGATCTACTTATTACAAAATGTGATTTTTTAATTCCAGCAGCTATAGAAAGAGTTATAACTAAAAAAAATGCAGATAAAATTAAAGCAAAAATTATCATCGAAGCTGCAAATCACCCTGTAACACCCGAAGCAGATAAAATTCTTGAATCTAAACAAATTGCTATTTATCCTGACACACTAGTAAATTCAGGTGGGGTAATAGTTTCATATTTTGAATGGATTCAAAATTTATACCAACATCAATGGGAAATAGAAAGAGTAAATACTGAATTACAAAAAATAATCACAAAAGCTTTTGCAGATGTTTACGATAATGCCAAAAATAAAAATATCAGTTACAGGTTGTCAGCTTTAGCTTTAGGTTTAGATAGAGTAATACACACTGCAGATCTCAGAGGTTACATATAATTATGATCCAAGATATAATTTTTAAATCTGCAAAAGATCAAATCAAACTATTACATAGTAAGCAAATCTCATCATACGAATTAACAAAAACTTATTTAGATAGAATTGAAAAATATGATGACGAATTAAATTCTTTTCTATACATAAATAAAAAAAATGCTTTAGAATCTGCTAAAAAGAGCGATGAAAGTATTTCGAAAAATAATTTCACAGGAAAATTATTTGGACTTCCCATGGCTATTAAAGATTTGACGGCAATAAATGGAATGCAAACCACTTATGGATCTTTACTCACAAAAGATAACATAGCAAATTATGATGCTTTACCATTTAAACGTATTAAAAAACATGGCCCTGTAATTTTAGGTAAAACAAACACTCCTGAATTTGGATTAATGGGTCATACAGAAAATTTATTAAAAGATCATTGCAGAACTCCTTGGGATCCAAAAAAAACAGCCGGGGGATCAAGCGGAGGTGCAGGAAGTGCGATAGCTGCAGGTTTTTGTTCTATAGCTATGGGCGGAGATGCAGGAGGCTCAATAAGAATTCCATCTAGTTACAATGGAATTTTTGGAATCAAACCAACACAAGGTAGGGTTCCTAACCCAAGCTCAACACATAATTTTATATCACAAAATGGACCTATGACTAGATATGTTGAAGATGCTGCATTAATACTAGAAATTATTACTGGATTTAGTTCAGAAGATCCTTCATCTTTAAACAAACCTCCTATGAAATTCGAAAATGAATTTTGGGAAAATTCATTAACAGACTATTTACAAAAAACATATTCAAAAAACATATTACACATAGCTTGGTTAGATAATTTTGGACATGCAAAGCCAGATAGTGAAATAAAAACAAAATGCTTAGATACTTTATCTATATTAGAAAATGAAGGGCATGCAATAACACATATTAACATTGATTTTGGTGAAATATTTAATGCATGGCATAATTTATTTTCAGTCTCGACATATACTAACTATATAAACGAGTATAAAAATAACAAAAATCTATTCGCTTGGTATACTCAAGAAGCTTTTGAAAACGCAAAAAATATTTCGGCATCTGAATATGCTCAATCTATATTAACACTTAAAAAAGTACAATTAAAATTTTCAGAATTATTTCAAAAATATGATCTGATTGCATCTCCTACAATGCCTACCACAGCTTTTAATGTTGGTGAACCACCTCAAGAAATAAACGGAGAAAAAGTACATCCTTCATGGGGTTTCTGCTTATATAGTTTTCCAATTAATTTGTCTGGAGCTCCTGCAGTTAATATACCTGCAGGCTTTGATAGTCATGGACTTCCAATAGGACTGCAGATAATTGCGCCATGGCAACAAGAAAAACAATTAATAAAAATCAGCCATTTTCTTGAATCAATTATAAACTGGAGTCAATATATACCTGTAAAATACCAAGTTTAATCTAAATCAGGTCTATCAAGATGCCAATCTGTAATTTTTTGAATATGATTTGCAACACTTAATAATTTTCTTTCGCTAAAATAAGCCCCTAATAATTGCACTCCCACAGGTAATCCATTTACTTTTCCACCTGGAATTGATATTCCAGGAATTCCAGCTATATTTGCAGGTATTGTCATAATATCACTAGTATACATCGCCATAGGATCTTTAGTTCTTTCGCCTAATTTAAAAGCTGTTGTAGGAGAAGTGGGTGTAATCAAAAAATCAACTTTTTTAAACACGTCATTTAATTCTTGTTTAATCAATTGCCTAATCTGTTCTGCTTTACCATAATATTCATCATAATATCCGGAAGACAATGCGTATGTCCCAAGCATAATTCTACGTTTCACTTCAATTCCAAAGCCCTTAGATCTTGAGTTCTCTATTCGCTCCCACATACTATTAACTTGATTATCGGAAAAACCATATTTTACACCATCATATCTTGCCAAATTTGATGAAGCTTCTGATGGGGCTAAAATATAATAAACTGCCAAGGCAAATTCTGTGTGTGGTAATGATACTTCCTCTACTTCCGCCCCATTTTCAATTAATAAATCAATTACTTCAGTAATTTTATTTTTAATTTCATTATCTAAAGTTTTCGGAAAATATTCTTTTGGAATTCCAATTTTCAAATTCTTAAAATCTTCTATTTGATTTAAAAGTAAATCTTCATCAAAATTCTTAGATGTAGAATCATTTTCATCTCTTCCTTTTATTGTATTTAATATCAAAGCGGAATCTTCAACATTATTAGTAAATGGACCTATTTGATCTAATGAACTTCCAAAAGCAATTAATCCATAACGACTAACTGCTCCATATGATGGTTTAAGACCAGTAACCCCACATAAAGATGCAGGTTGTCTTATACTACCTCCAGTATCTGATCCTAAAGAAAATGCAGCAAAGCCAGCGCTTACCGCAGCAGCCGGGCCACCGCTACTACCACCAGGAACATATTTATAATTCCAAGGATTTTTAGTTGGTCCAAAAGATGAATTTTCTGTGGACGAACCCATTGCAAATTCATCTAAATTTCCTTTACCTATTAAAATAGCTCCTGCATTTTTCAGTTTTTTTACTACTGTAGCATCATAATTAGAATAAAAATCGTTTAATATTTTAGAACCTGCAGTAGTAGGAAAGTCATTAGTACATATATTGTCTTTAAGCATATAAGGGATACCAGTTAATATGCCTTGATCACCATCTTTGATTTTATTATCTGATTCTTTTGCTTGTTTGATTGCCAATTTTTTATCTAATGATAAAAAAGCATGGATTTGGTTATCAAATTTTTCTATCCTATCAAAGTAATAATCTACTAAATCAACAGAGCTAATTTTTTTATTCCTTAATAATTTACTTAAATGAGTGATATTTTTACTCATTAAATCATCAGTCATTTAATCATCTCCAAGAACATACTCAATATTCAATTCATTTCCATCATGATTAGGAGCATTTTTTAACAAAGTAGATTTATCCCAAGATTTATGATTTATATCTTTCCTGGTAATATTTTTATCTTTTAAATCATCATCAAATTCATTGAAAGAATTTATTTTTAATTTATTTAATTTTTCAAAACTATCTAAAATATCATTCAAATCAACAGATAGAGTTTCTAATTCTTGTGAGGTTAATTTTAATTTAACCAAATCAGATAATTCTTTTATGCGGTCGATATGTATTTTTTTCAATTGGCCTTATCCTATTTTTTATTTGTTAATTCCATTGCTTTTGCAAATCCTACAGACAAAATATTATCTATGGCTTCTACTGATCTATCAATCATATCCTTAACAATTTTAGTTTCATTAGCTTCAAACTTTCCTAAAACAAAAGAAACTAAATCTTCTCCATATCT
>Ga0208641_1001550_pt1 | contig 11525 bp, 6 predicted proteins | sample ETN02SmetaG_2_FD_185789 | JGI IMG/M metagenome (GOLD analysis project Ga0208641, IMG submission 185789) | Marine microbial and viral communities from oxygen minimum zone, Eastern Pacific Ocean - ETNP2014F10-02SV253 (SPAdes) (version 2) | ecosystem: Environmental > Aquatic > Marine > Oceanic ... | reverse complement strand
CTTCCACCTCAATACTTTCTACCTCAGCAATTTCTAAGATAAGCTTCTGGTTGACAAGGGACTGAAGAACCTGTTCCTGAAGTTGTTCAAGTTTTTCTATGTCAAAACGGGGATCAAGGCGACGCTCCACAGCGGTCATCTGTACGAGTTGCGCAACATCGCTTTTGAGAATGACATGCTGCCCCACAACAGCAGCAACCCCGTCAATAAGGTTTTGGCCGGAAAAAAGAAAACCAAAGCCAAAGAGAGAGAAGAAAAAACAGCGGGTTCGGTTATATTTTTTCATTAAAGGCTTCGGCGCCCCCCTTTTTATTAACAGTGAGCGAAGATGCCGTCGCCAAGCTGTCTAAAAGACGGCCATAGAGAGCTGCACGACGGGACTGATAGAGTTCTTGGCTTATTTCATCATAGACTTCATCTAGGCCACGAAACGAACCTTCAGGAAAAAACTCCAGAACCTCGAGAACGTGATATCCAAAAGATGTTTTTTCTGGACCCAAAACGCCGCGGGGTGTGGAAAAACCAAACAAGAGAAGATCTAGGCTTTGAGGTAAATCTCCAGGAGAAACAGAAACAGGAGAAACGCCGTGCTCCCTCAAAAGGGACGCCCTTAGTTCTGCGTCGTACCGCAGCAAAGCTCGTTTGATTTTAATCGCAGAAGCCTCGTTTTGTGTAAGAAACTGTATTAGGCGAACCTGGTTTGATTGTCTTACATATGAAACCCTATTTTCTAAATAGTGTTCTCTAATTTTTTCCATGGATATTTCTATTCTTGAGGAGAGATAGTGTTCCAGAAAAAGATTTCCGTAAAGATTTTTTCGATAATCCTTGACCAACCCCTCAATAGAGGTGTCGTTTTGTAAACCACTTTCGACCGCAGCTTTATATAGGAGGTTTTGTCGGTCCGGCAGGGCCCCGTCTTTTGTGTTGTGCCTGTCAACGGAAAGAGTAGAGTTGGCAGAGGTGTCGCCACCTTCTTTTTGGGTGCAGCCAGAAAAGGTAAAGATAAGAAGAAGAAAGAAGAGAGATGAAAAGAGAGTTGTTGGGCGGGAGAAGAACACAAAAGAAATTAAAGGGAGACGCTTGGTGATTCAAAAAGGTATTCTACCGCCTGCAACGCCGAAGAAAGCGAACCTGTTTCAATGCTAATACCAGTTTGACCACCCCGTTTATTAACAACAGAAAAGGAAAGCATTTTTTCTTCCAGCACGGCGCCACAAGAACGGACCAACGACACAACTGCTTGGTTCTTTTTAGCCCCAAGCCAGAGGGTTGCACCTCTGCGGCCAACCTCCACAGACTTAAAAGCGCTATCAGCGGAGAAAAGGCGAATTTTTTTTATAAGAAGAAGATTAGAAACCGGCTCTGGCAAAGGACCAAACCGATCACGGATCTCTTCGGCCACACCGTCTATTTCAGAGGACGAAACAGCGCCAGCCAACAAGCGGTAAAAACGAAGACGGTCCTCCTGTTCTTGAACATAATCTTCAGGTATCAAAGCGTCACCTTTTACAGCCAGCGAAACAGGAGACGTTTTTTCTTTAGGTATTTGCTTTAGTTTTCTTTTTTCAGCTGCATCTTTAACAATTTTACAATACAGATGGAAACCGACCGTGGCAAGATGGCCACTTTGTTCAAGACCAAAGAGGTTTCCACCACCCCGCATTTCTAAATCACGAAGGGCAACATCATAACCAGAGCCAAGCGCGGTATTATATTGAATTGTTCGTAAGCGCTCATGGGCATCAGGGCTTACGTCTGAACGAGGAATTAACAGGTAACAATAAGCCTGCCTAGAAGACCTTCCTACACGCCCCCGCATTTGGTAAAGCTGGGAAAGACCATACCGATGTGCGTTGTTAATAAGAATTGTATTAACATTAGAAAGGTCAATGCCAGCCTCTATAATTGTTGTTGAGACGAGAACATCAACTTCTCCTTGAAGCATGCCCAACATAACAGATTCAAGCTTCTTGGCGGCCATTCTTCCATGTGCGACCCCCACACGAACATCGGGAAGAAGGTCCTCAATTTGGCCAACAAACTTCTTAAGACTTGAAATGTTGTGTTGTACAAAGAAAACCTGTCCTCCGCGGCCAACCTCATATGCAATAGCATTTTTTATACGGTTAACATCGAAGACTTCTATTGATGTGAGGATGGGGTGCCTCCCCGGAGGGGGTGTCCTAATGGTTGAAACATCCCGTACGCCGACAAGAGAAAACTGTAGCGTCCGAGGGATTGGCGTGGCGCTCATGCTTAGAAAATCACAACCTGGTTTAAGCACCCGAAGCATTTCCTTGTGTTTGGCACCAAAACGGTGTTCTTCATCAACAATAATTAAACCAAGATTAGGAACAGAGAGGTCTTTTGAAAGAAGACGATGTGTTCCAACAACAACATCAACGGTTGACGCCGCAAGACCGGACAGCGTTTTTTTGACATCTGGCGGGTCGGTAAAGCGGGAAAGGTGTCGAACAAAAAGACCGAAAGGCTCAAGACGCGAAAGAAAGCTTTTAAAAAGCTGATCAACCAAAATTGTGGTTGGAGCCAAAAGAACAACCTGCTTTCCATCAGCAACAGCCTTAAGGGCTGCTCGAATAGCGACCTCAGTTTTTCCAAAACCTACATCACCGCAAACAAGTCTATCCATGGGGGATTTAGCTTCCATGTCCCGGCGCACATCTTCATAGCACGCCATTTGGTCATCAGTTTCTTTGAAAGGGAATGTTTCTGTAAGGCGGTCAAGCATTTCCCCGTCTTTTGAAAAGGAAAAGCCGTCAACCCCCTGCCTCTCACCATACATTTGAATAAACCGGTCTACAACCTCTCCAACAGAACGCCTCGTTTTCTGTTTTGATCGTTGCCATCGGCCTGTCCTGAGGTCTGTAAGACCAGGGCTTTCTCCAGAGCCCACATATGGATGGACAGAATCGAGCCTATCCAAGGGAACGTGAACCACATCACCATGTTTAAACTCAAGAGAAACACACTCGGTTTTAACAGAATCTTTTAAAACACGGGAAAGACCCTTATAGAGCCCGATACCTAAGCCTTCATGAACAACGGGCCCCTCCCAAGGCAAGCTAGAAAGGCTATCGGACCACTCAAGGGAAAACGCCGTTTTATCAGAAGTAGAGGAGGGCAAACTTGGCAGGTTAATAACACGATCTAGCGAAACCCAAAAAACACCGAGAGGCACAGAGGAAAAAGCACCAGAAAAAGGTATGTTGCTAACAGAAAAGGAATTAAGAAGACCAGATCTTTTAGCCTGGCCGGTGAACACCTCCGAAAAAAAAACACGGTGTTCAGAAAACTGTTTGTCTTGAAGGCGCAAAACCAACCCTGAAAAAGCTTTCGGGTTGTTATAAAAACCTCGATGAGAGACACAACCAAGATCTAACGCAAAAGACTCTTTTATCCCGTAAAAAGGCTGAAGGTTGTAAATGTTGGGTGAACCAGACGGTTCAACCGAAAGATAAAAGGAGTCGGGCACGCTAATGTGTTGACCAAAACCACCTTTTTTTGATAGAGGCTTTAATGGTGCGGACAAAAAGACCTTCTCTTTGTCAACGGGCTTGATCATTCTTTGGGTATAAGGGTCAAACGTTCGGACAGAAGAGAGCCCACTCTCAGCGAACTCGAGCCTAAGCGGCCCGGTAGCACCAAAAGGGAAAACATCCACCACAGCCCCACGAAGGGCATAGAAGCCAGGGGCCTTAACAAGAGGGACCTTCTCCATTTTCCAAGCCTTAAAGAACGAGACAAGCGCCTCACGGCGCGGAACAGAAGAAAGCTTAACCCCCTCACTTGAACCATCCCCCAAACAAGCCCTAACACGGTCTGTCCATTGACGAGGAACAATAAGAAGAGGAACCTCACTAAACGCAAAAAGATTTAAAACATGGATATCTGCCCCCTGAAGCCGTTCACCCTCTGCGGCCCCAGCCAAAAACAACGAAAAATCGGGCACCAGCTGAGCCAAAGACTCAGACAGGTTCTTCCGGAGAGAATAATCTTCAATTGAAACCACACATCTTTTTGTTTTTAAACGAGTTAAAACAATCAAAAGAAAAGGCAACAAAGAACCATGTATGTTAAGGTAGGAGAGATCAGGGGTCGGTTCTTTATCGAAAGCGTCTCGAATCCGACAAAAAAGAGACAGTATTAAATCATCTAAAGAAACGGTCGAAACCGTTTCACGTGAAACAGGGGTCATTGAGCAGTTAAAAAGACCGCTAAAACCCCAATATCTGCAGGGGAAACCCCAGAAATACGAGAGGCCTGGCCAAGGGTTTCAGGCCGAACAAAATGAAGTTTCTCGCGAGCCTCAGAAGAAAGGGCTCGGCATTCATTAAAATCAAAAGTCGGAGGGATTCGAGTAGACTCATTTTTAGCCAACCTTTTAATTAAAGAATCCTGACGCTTGATATAACCCTCATATTTAATGGAGGTTTCTAGCTCATCAATAAGGTCTTCCTGTTGTTCCATCGAAAACCCATTGAAACCAAGAGAGACAACACCTTTTTCAGCCAACGTTCTTAAACCAACCGGAGGACGCCGGAGAACGTCTGCTAAAGAAATTTTCTCAGTAGTATGCGGCTCCCCAAGAGAAGAAAGAAAAGAGTTAATGCTTTCAAGCCCCGGCCGACATTGGCGCAACTTTTTTATCTCCCGGCTTAAAAAGTCTTGTTTTTTGGTAACAGCGCTTAATAAAAATTCATTTAGAAGGCCAATCTTATAGCTTGTCGGTGAAAGACGAAGGTCTGCATTTGTGTGACGAAGCAAAAGACGGTACTCAGCGCGGGCCGTAAACATTCGATAGGGCTCCAAGGTTTCTTTTGTAACCAGGTCATCAATTAATACGCCGAGATAAGCTTCGTTACGCTGGAGGACCAGAGGTTCACTTCCTAGAAAATGCATGGCCGCGTTAATGCCAGCCAACAAGCCCTGGGCGGCAGCCTCTTCATAGCCGGAAGTTCCGTTAATTTGCCCAGCGAAGAAAAGGCCACGGACAGCCTTTGTCTCAAGGGAAGCCTTTAGTTGTGATGGTAGAAAAAAGTCATATTCAATGGCATACCCAGGCCTATATAAAGAAACGTTTTTTAAACCAGGGACCGTTCGGAGGGCTTTTAGCTGCACACCCTCAGGAAGGCTTGTAGAAAAACCGTTTGTATATATCTGGTCAGAGCCGGCCCACTCGGGCTCTAGGAAAAGATGGTGGCTACCCCTCTCAGAAAAACGGACCACTTTCTCCTCAATGGAAGGACAATAACGAGGGCCCACACCCTCAATCTCATTGCAATATAAAGGGGAAACAGAAAGGCTTCCCAGGATAATCTCATGAGTAATGGAGTTGGTGTTAGTTATATGACACGGAATATTTGGAGGGTTGAAGCTGGTTGTTCGAAAAGAGAAGGGTCTTGGGTTTTTATCTCCAAACACTTCTTCAACCTTCTCCCAGTCTATAGATTTTGATCGAAGACGTGGCGGGGTACCGGTTTTTAGTCGCCCAGAAGTGAAACCCAAGGAAATAAGAGACTCGGTGATACCGCCAGAGGCTTCCTCTCCCATTCTACCGGCACATATTTTTCTCCTTCCAATATGGACAACACCATTTAGAAAGGTTCCACAGGTTAACACAAGAGACCGACAAGAAATAGTTGTTTCACGATCTATTGCAACCCCACAAACAAAACCATTTTTTGTTAAAACTTTCCGTGCTTCACCCTCAATGATATCTAGATTTGGCCTGGATTGAATCGAGAATGAGACAAGAGATTCATAATGTTTCTTGTCAATTTGTGCTCGGGGAGACCAAACAGCCTTCCCTTTTGATTTGTTTAACATTTTAAATTGAATCCCAGCAGCGTCAGCCAAGCAGCCCATTTGTCCGCCAAGAGCATCAATTTCACGAACAAGATGTCCCTTGGCAAGGCCACCGATGGCAGGATTACAAGACATCCGACCAATTGAAGAAGCATCCATGGTAATAAGGGCGACCTGAAGACCCAACCGGGTCGCTGCTAAAGCCGCCTCAATTCCGGCATGGCCCCCACCAACCACAACCACATCGTATTTTTTCTTTAAGTTCACAGTTTCACGTGAAACACTATTTACCAACGCAGAACTTTGAAAATATATTATCTAAAATCTCGTCAACAGAAGTTAGGCCCAAAATTTGATCAAGATGTGAAACGGCATCTCGAAGCTCTACAGAAAGTATTTCAGGAGAGTCGTTTGAATCTATAATAAAAAGCGCCCTCTCAAGAGAGCTGGCAACAGAGCCAAGAGAAAGTTTATGTCGAGAATTTGTAAGAACCAAACCACCAGAAAGAGAGGGGCGGTCAACAAGGTTTCTATAAATAAACTTTATTAGATTTTTGACCCCATCTCCTTGAAGGGCAGAAGTTGTGGCAACCCCAAGGCTTTTTGAACCCCAAGCCTTTTTTGTACCATTGTTTAACAGATCAGACTTATTTAAAACATGGATGACAGGCTTGGAACAATTAAAGGTTTTTATCTCTTTTTCAACAGTGTTTTTTGGCAAAGACAGATCAATCACATTTAAAACAAGATCTGCTTTTTCTAAGTATTGGTGGGTGAAACCCATGCCGAGACCCTCAACGGCATCGTCAGGGCGCCTAATGCCAGCCGTATCAACCAAGCGTACAGGAAAGTTGTTAATTAGAAAAGGAACCTCAACAGCATCACGTGTTGTGCCGGGCGTTTCCGACACAATGGTTCTTTCTTCAGAAAGAATTGCGTTCAACAAGCTTGATTTTCCAACATTTGGTTTCCCCACAAAGGCAATTAACGCTCCGCGCTGCAGCATTTTCCCAGTACTATACGTGGAAAGGACATCTTTTGTTTGTGACAGCACATCAAACACAAGAGCCCTCTTTTTTATGGTCGGGATGGGGGTTATTTCATCCTCGGTGAAATCAAGTTCACCCTCCAGTTTGGAGACCAAATCAAAAAGAGACTGCTTTAACCTTAAAATGAGAGTTGAAAACTTTCCAGAGAGAATTTTATAATTAGCATCTTTCCCTGCGGACGATTCAGACATAATAACATCAGCAACAGCCTCCGCTTGGCAGAGATCCATTTTGCCGTTCAAAAATGCGCGTCGTGTAAACTCGCCGGGTTGAGCCACCACACAACCAAACGAGTAACAAGCCTCTAATAACTCCGTAGAAACAACAAAGCCCCCGTGACAAGAGAGCTCAACAACATCTTCGCCTGTATACGAATGTGGAGCCGGGAAATAAGTCAAAACACCAGAGTCAATCTCAAGCCCAACAGGAGAGCGAAAGGGCGTATATAGGGCGTACCTTGGCTTAATTTTTTCTTTTTCGCATAAATTTTGAGCAACCAAATAGGCGTCAGGACCACTAATCCGTATAACAGCCAAACCACCAACCCCCTCTGGGGTTGCAAGAGAAGCAATGGTTGTGTTCAGATTGGAGGATGGGGAAGCATCACCCGGAGAAGTCATCTCTTCTTTTTTGGTAAGCTTGCCACCTCTTTGGGGTGAACCATATATTTTTGTTGAAGAATTGTCAAAACGTTGAAGAGTGTGTAGTATAGGTTAAGGCCCGAGGGAAACTGATTGAAAAGAACAACAAAAAAGACAGACATAAATTGAGTCATCATTTTTTGTTGAGGGTTAGCCTGCGTAGCCGACATTTTCTGTTGAACAAACATGGAAGCACCCATTAGAAGAGGCAAAAGACTAATCTGATTTCCATAAAGCGGAAGGGAGAAAGGGAGGGGGATGAGGGCATCCGGTTGGGAAAGGTCATCTATCCAGAGCATGAACGGAGCGCCACGAAGTTCAATAGTTGATCGAAAAACAATAAAAAGGGCGAACAGAAGGGGCATCTGAAGAAGCATGGGGAGACACCCACCAAGAGGGTTTGCCCCACGTTCTTTGTACATCTTCATGGTTTCTTTGTTAAGCCTTTGGGGATCGCCCTGGTATTTGTCCTTAAGCTTTGCAATCTCTGGCTGAAGGACTTGCATTGCTTTCATAGACTGATAACTTTTTTTGGTCAGCGGATAGACCACAATTTTAACAAGGATGGAAAAAATTATGAGCACCACACCATAATTGGGGATAAAACCATGAAAGGTCTTTAAAAGATATAGAACACCCCGGCCAATTCCGCGTATAGGGGCGATTCCAAAACTCATAGAGTTTTCGAGGCCCACATCAAGAGATTTTAAATTATTATATTGTAGAGGACCAAGATAGACAATTGCTGAGGCTGGGGCAGCGGAAGAAAAACCAACAGCCATATCGTAAAAAGGTGCTTTGCTATTACCATTAGCTGCTGAGGGGCCACCAAGTCTCGCGCTGACCTCTCCGTAGTTACTACTGGAGGAGGGGATTATTGCGGCGGTAAAATATTTTGACCTGACAGCGGTCCAATCAGTCCTTCCTGTGGAAGCGACGACGTTGCCATCCTTTCCGTTGTGTTTAGTAATCTCACGACCCTGGGAAAGGTTGGCGGCATAAAAACTGGCTTCATCACTTTTGTTCGGCTCCGTGGAAGGGACGCCACCCCTCCAAATAAGAGTGAATCGTTCTTGGGACATCATCTTGCCACCAACGCTTTGTAAATCCATCTTTAATTCAATGGTGTAACCCTCTGGATTAAATGTAAAAGTTTTATTAATAATTTGTCCACTAATCGTTGAAAAAAAATCAAGGGACCTAACCTCATTTAATATATAGAGAGTATCTTTATGAACATGTCGACCAGAAAGCTCCCAAACATTGTCAAGAATTACGCTTTCGCCCGAAAAATCCTTGAATTTTATTAAAAGATTACTTTGGTTTATTCCTTTTACCACAAGATCAACCAAAGAGGAATCATTTAAAGGATAGTTTTTTAATACAAAAGAAACAAGAGAACCCCCACCGCGGGAAGAGACACCAGCCACATAGAGGGGCGTCTCAACATAAACAATTTTCTCTTCAGAAAGGGATTTTACCACCACATCTTCGCCAGATCTTTTTCCAAAGCCACCCTTTTGAACAGGTAAGCTCTCAAGAGCAGGAGAGGACGAACCTCTCGAAGGTGCCTTAACAGACTCAACATCCGCTTCTTGACCCTCCTCTTGAGGTGGTGGAGGAGCCAAACCGATCATTTCATAATAATAAGGCATACCCATTAAGATGAGCGCAATAACCAGAAAAGCTAAAACAGTATTTTTATCCATTAGTCGGGAACAGGATCATGCCCACTGGCACCCCACGGATGACATTTAAAAAACCTTTTTAAGCTTAATGAAAGGGCTTTTCCTGGAGAATGTTTTTGAAAAGACTCTAGTGCATATTGAGAGCATGAGGGCCCAAAACGACAAGAGGGAAGGAAAAAGGGAGACAAAAGGAGTTGGTATGCCCGAATTAAGAACTTTACCGTGAAGGACAAAATAACAGACACAACCTGGAAGAACCCATGGAGCTGAGAAAACAGAAAACCCCAAAACCGCGTCAGGTGAGACGGCATAAGATTATCGAAAAAATAAGATGTGTGGTTAAGCCGAGACCCTCTTTCTCCCCTTCTTTCGTCTGCGGCTCAGGACACGCTTGCCGCCAGGAGAGGAAGAGCGGGAACGGAAGCCGTGTTTGTTTTTCCGCTTGCGCTTACTCGGTTGATAAGTCCTTTTCATAATACACCATTTTTTGGTCGGTGAAATTAACTATTAAAGAATACCTCAGCAACGATTCCTTAATATATGCTTTATGTGTATTTGTTGTATCAAAAAACTGTATTTTGCGCTTGATATCAGAGGAGAGATATGGATAAATTTACACCCCCACTACGGTGTGGATAAGTTGTGGACAAAACCATTTTAACAGCATCAAACGTCTGGACAAATTTATCAGAAGAGGTTCAGTCTTTAATTAGTAAGCAAACCTTTGCCACCTGGTTTGAACCGATACAAGCTGTTGGTATTGACGAAAAAAGCCTTACCCTAGAAGTGCCTAGCAAGTTCTATTACGAATGGATAGACAGACACTATCGAGACCTGTTGCTTTCAAAACTAAAAGCGGCCACAGGAAAAGATTTAAAAGTCCGCTACAGCGTGGTGGTAGGAGAAGAGGCAGACAATGGTGAAAGTGTTAAAGAGCCCAAGATGTTTACGGATCAGGGTCGCGATGCGAGGCAATACTTTGATAGCGGCAGTAGACTAAATAGGCGCTACACCTTTGATAGCTTTGTGGAGGGATCAAATAATCAACTGGCAAAAGCCGCCTCTGTTTCTGTAGCTGATTCGCCAGGACAAACATCATTTAATCCTCTGGTCATTTACGGCGGTGTCGGACTGGGAAAGACACACCTTCTTCAAGCTATTGGAAACAAAGTGTTGCAACGGTCACCTACGCCACGTGTTCATTATACCACAAGTGAAAAATTTACTATCGATTTTATTTCAGCAATTCAAAATAATAACAGTACTTCGTTTTCGGAAAGACACAGAAATGTTGAGACCCTATTGGTTGACGACATTCAGTTTTTTCAGAAAAAGGAACAAACCCAGGAACAGTTTTTTCATACATTTAACGATCTTTATCAAAGAGGAAAACAGGTTGTTTTAACAACCGACCGCCACCCGAGTGAATTGTACGGGCTGAAGGACCGACTGCTTTCACGATTTCAATCTGGTTTAATTGTTGATATTCAGGCACCCAACCTGGAAACCCGAATAGCAATCCTTCAGAAAAAGGCAGAAGAGGACAAACTAGAAATACCCTATGAGATAACAGAACTTATTGCAACAAATATTCGTGGAAACATACGTGAAATGGAAGGAGCTCTTATCAAGCTACTGGCTTATTCATCACTGTCACATTCGGACATTACCATGCCCCTGGCCAAACGAGCACTCCGTGAAACTTTAGGCAGATCTGGTACAAAAACAGTTTCCATTGATGATGTAATACAAAGTGTGAGTGAAGCCATGGACGTACCAGAAAAAAAGTTGATTGGTCGCGGACGCAAAATGGACGTAGCTGGGGCCAGGCAGGTAGCCATGTATTTGTCCAGAGAAATTGTGGGAACCTCCCTGGAAAATATAGGGCTGCACTTTGGAGGGCGAGACCATTCTACTGTAATACACGCCTGTCGGGCGGTAAAAGAAAAGATGAAAGAAAAGTCTGATCTTCGTCGCCGTGTTGAAGGGATTCGTTCTCAGCTCGAATTCTAAGATATAAACCCAAAGCCTTTACTTTCACAGGGAAACGATATAACTTTGTACGCTTTTTGTACCCATGTTTTTAACTAAAAGACAGAAAGAGATTCTTGAATACTTAAGGGGATATATCTCCAGGCACGGCTACGCACCAACCTTTGATGAGATCGCCATAAGTTTCGGGTTTACATCGAAAGGCACCGTCTATAAACATATCAGGGCGTTAAAAGAAAAGAGAGCTATTCGTCACGAGTGGAACAGAACCCGGTCAATTGAACTCTGCCCCGATGATTTAAATTATAACGCCCTTGAAGTACTGG
>Ga0208641_1001527_pt1 | contig 11641 bp, 8 predicted proteins | sample ETN02SmetaG_2_FD_185789 | JGI IMG/M metagenome (GOLD analysis project Ga0208641, IMG submission 185789) | Marine microbial and viral communities from oxygen minimum zone, Eastern Pacific Ocean - ETNP2014F10-02SV253 (SPAdes) (version 2) | ecosystem: Environmental > Aquatic > Marine > Oceanic ... | reverse complement strand
AAGGTGCCTAGTCACCATGGCCCTGATTTGATGACAGTACGACCTTCAATCACCATCAACTCACTTGCAGTAGCAGTGCCTACGACAATCATGCATGTTCATTCCATCGTAGTTGATCTCTCCCCTGGCCATGGATTAACGACAGAAGGAGTTCTCGACATATGGAGAGAGACTCCTCGCGTGATTGTCATGAACGGCAAGGACAACCGACTCACATCGACTGCTGAAGTCATGGAGATGGCACGAGACATCGGACGTCGGTGGGGGGATCTACACGAAATCTTCGTTTGGGAGGATGGAGTATCTCTGCAGGAAGACCGCCTGTATTACTTCCAAGCTATTCATCAGGAGAGCGATGTAGTGCCAGAGAATGTTGATGCCATCCGTGCAGTTCTAGGTCTGGAGACCGACTGGCTGCAATCAGTTCAGCGAACGGATGGGAACATCGCTGCACGTGGTCATCTTGTCTGATGTTCTTGCCTCTTGCTGATGCCTGAGCAGCATAGCATCAAAAACGTCGCATTGCTCCATTCGTCGGATGAAGGGGCTATGGCCGCACAGAACGCGTTTGTCTTCAGGCGTGATGCTCTTGTTTCTCCTTCCCATTCTGTGTGCGGTCGCAGTGCATGGGAGTGAGCATGATTCTGATTCCTCTGCCGGGGAGATGACTGATGAGGGGGCCATTTATAGGGCGCCTTTCCAGAGATTGACTCCCTCCTTCAGAGCTGATGAACTTCGAACCCCGACATGGCTGCTTCAGGATCACTTTGAGATTCATGGTCCGGAATGGCAGGTTGATCATTCAGAGGCTTCCTCCACATTCTTTGTCGTTGATCTTGGCACATCTGATCTGAGTGACGTCCACAGTCTGCTGCGGATCCTTGGTCTGGTTTTGGTCGAAGTCCGGGGACCCGCTCAGGTCGTCGGCCATGGAACCCTGAACCTCCTTGATCCCAGTGCTGTCGTTGGTGTTGAATCCATTCGTCCGCTCACACTCGATGAACGCATCCACTCATCTCTGGATGATCTAAATGGTGTGGGGAAGTTTGTTGAGGGGCTTGTTGTGAAGGAGGGTGAGCTCACTCTCTTTAGTGAGGTTGTCAATCGTCGCAGCCTGCTTGAGAAGATGGTGGCAGAGGATGTGCTTTTTGTTCATGGGGTCGAACACCTAGAACCATCGAACACGAATACGTCCACGTCCCTTCACCTTGACCAGATCCAGTCCCTGAATCCAGCAGGTCTGACTGGAGCAGGTCAAACAATCTCCATAGCAGATGGGGGAATCGATAGTTATCATCCAGGACTTTTGAACAGCATAGCCCTTCTCAGTTCGAATTTCGGACCAGATTCGTCTTCCCTTGACAGATGGACCGGACACGGTACTCATGTGGGGGGTACCATTGTTGGAGATTCGTCAATCGAATCGTCTGCAGCTGGCCTTGCGCCTGATGCTACTCTAGTGTTCTTTCAGATTGAGCATGACCAGACGGGGACATTATCTCCCACTTGGAACCCCATCGACATGCTGATCTACGATGCACATAGCTATGGGAGTCGTCTTCATCTGAATCCTTGGGCATCAACCGATATGCCCGGTTCGTATCTCAGTGATGCTCGTTCACTCGATTCAGGTACTGCCCAAAAACGAGACATGTTGCTCATTGCTTCAGCAGGTAATGATCTGAATAGCCCAAGTTCTACTTCACTCGCAAAAAATGCCCTGACAGTCGGACTTGTTGGAGCAACGACTCCTTTCTCTGTGTATCCTGATGATGGTAGCATCAAACCGGATGTTGTTGCTCCGGGAACCAATGTGTGCAGTGCTCGCTCACAAGACTTGCAGGGCTCGTATCAGGCATGTGGCACCTCGACTCATTCTGATGGCAGTTCTGCTCATGCCTTGATGACAGGTACTTCGATGTCTAGTGCTGCAGTAGCAGCATCTGCAGCATTGCTTCGACAGTACTTTGTGGATGTTCAGCAGATCCCTCAACCGTCGGGAGCACTGATGAAAGCCGCTCTGATTCATGGTGCCGAGGCAACTAGTTCGGCTCCAGTGCCTAATCCTGCTGAGGGCTGGGGGATGCTCAATCTTGAGCAGAGCCTTTCTCCCTCAGACGCTGATGGCGCTCTGGATATTTGGTTTGATGATGGCCGAACCCTTGTTCCAGGTTCCTCAAGTATGTACAGCTTCTCACTTGCAGGTGCGCGTGATCTTGAAGTCACACTAGTCTGGACAGATGATGCTGGAAGTGTGACCGCGAATGCCTCTGTGCCGAGGCTTGTCAATGATCTGGATTTGATTGTCACGGGTCCTAGCTCTACTTATCTTGGGAATCACTTCTCAAATGGACAGAGTGTGACTGGTGGCACTGGTGATGTAGCAAATGTCGTCGAACGAGTTATAGTTGGAGATGCAGTTAGCGGAGAATGGACGATTAGAGTTGCTAATAGGGCAGGTACAGATTCTGATTATGCTATCGTGATCTCAGGTGCAGGCTCAGACTTGAACAAGGCAGACCTCACTATCACGTCTGATGACCTAGCAGCTTATCCTGCAGCCCCACGAGTGGATCAGGTCACAGTCCTGCAGGCATCGTGGCGCAACATCGGTACTGCGCCGACTGGGAACTATGAGGTTCTGATAGAGGATATCAGCACTTCTACAGAGATCAAACGCCAGACCTTCACATCACTTGGTGCCGGTTCGATTGGGTCATTGAGTACGTCAACCAAATTCACTTCTGTGGGTCAGCACCTGTTGCGGGTCACTCTTGATTCGTCAGGTTCGGTCTCTGAACCCCTGGATAGCTCAGGTTCCGAATTCTCAGACAACATCATTGATCTCTCAATCGATGTTTCCTCTGAAGGCGTCCGATTCGAGGTCTTGGATGATGTAGGTGAGGTCATCTCTGACCCGGTGACTGAGTCAGTACGGCTGAATATCGAATACCACCCCACTGTAGGGGGCCAGTTCGATATCCCGTTCCAAGTTGTGAATGAGGGTACTGAAAGTGAGCAGTTCATGCTTGAGATCGATGAGATTCTGAAGATCAGGGATAACGGCGTGATGGATCGAGCCATGGGTGGTTGGCGAGCCCAGCCAGTTGAGGGATACACTGTGCTCAACCTTGGACCTACGACTTTGTCGAATAATACGACTGCATTCACTTTGCGCATTGAGGATACATCTGTGGATTTGAATGCAGATCCACCTGTCTACATGTCTGCAGGACGCTATCGTGTCGATCTGAGAGTGTTCTCTGAGACCATGCCATCTGTGCTTGATATTCGAACTGTTCATTTCACGATTCTCAGATACGATGATGTTGCAGCTTATCAGAATCGTCCGAACATCGACGCTGATCCTGGAGAGGCAGGTGAATTCTCCCTGTCCCTGAGGAATGAGGGTAACGCTATGGTCGACCTGCGTGTGAACTGTGCCTCAGACCGTGGTTGGGTTGTTGATCTGACCACAGATGCTTCGGTCACCTCTTCTGTTGATCTCCCCTCTCTTGCAGTCTCGATTCCTCACATTGTGCTTGGGACAGTGACAGTTCCAGATGTAGTCGAAGGTTATCCCGCTAGTGGGGAAACCTCCTCCATTTTGTGTCAGGTCGTTCATCAGGGGAACTCCACTGTTGAAGCAGATCTGGAATACATACTCACTGTTGGTTCTCTCACGAAATACAGTACGATGCTTCACATCGGAGGTGTTGACTATGGTCCTGGTGCATGGAGTGCCGATTCCATCCCTATCGCATCGGGGGGTTCGATTGAAGCGACCATCTCCGTGTTGAATGGAGGCAATCAACCAGCCCAGATCGAACTGAATGGAACCATCGATGAACGCACTTGGTCATTGGATGGGGGGTCGCAATTCACAAGTGATGTGGTGACGGTGCCCCCCTCATCTATCACTTCGATCAATCTCTCCATCACGGCCTCCCCCACTGCCCTTGAAGCAGATGAAGCCGTCCTTGTCATCAAAGTGGTCGGACCCTACGAAAAGGAGGAAGGAGGCGTTGACATCCTCGTTCAACAGACTCAGACCTTCAATCCTGAATTCGTTGTGTCAGCTCTCAAATCTCTCTCTCTGACCTTCTTGGAAGATTCGCTGACTTGCACTCCTGCTACCTCGAGTGCCATCAAGGTCATGTTGCTGAATGATGGCAATTTGCCTCTGAATGATATCGAATTGAGCATTGATCCGGATTACATGGATGATGGTTGGATTAGGTCATTCGATCTCATCGAGCGGCCACCGAGCATGCTTTCACCCTTCTCATCAAAGGAGGTCACCATGTACCTTCGACCACCGTCTGGTTTGGCGTCCAAGAGCGTCACCATACCTTTCACCTTCAGTGGAGCATACGGAGGTGAGACGCTGAGCATCACCACGAATTTGGCTGTCGATGTGGCAGAGGGTGCTGTCTTTGATGCTGAGTTGGAGTTTGATGAACGATTACGTGTCGATCCAGTGAATGGAGTAATCGTGAACCTGAGCATCTCGAATCTTGGCAATTATGTGGATACTCCAGAGATTACCTTAGAGGATGTTGAAGGGGTCACTGTTGAGGTTCTAACCCCTCTCACCTCGATTGCCCCGATGGAGTCTGCCTCCTTTTCTATTCGTTTCACTCCTCTTGCAGAACTTCAAGCGACAGACATCGTTGTTTGGATATCTGGTTCTAGAACAGATGGTGAGATGATCACGAATCAGAGTGTTGGCCTCAAGATCTCTGGCGGCTCAGCTCCCCTCATAGAGAAGAGTTCTGAGAGCGCACTTGCCACTCCCCGCAATATTGCGATATTCGGAGTGATCGCAGTGGCAATCATCGCATTCCTGATTATGTCCATGCGTTCAGACGATGATGAGGGCGAACAGATCATTGGAAACCCCCTTCAGATGAGTGGTTCTGAGGATCGACGCAGGTCGATGACCGATACAGGTGAATCGATCACCATGACGTCTGGTGGTGTAGTTTCCAAGGCTGAGATCCAAGCCGCTATTCACTCTGCGAAATCTCTACCTCCTCCGCCACCTGCTGCAGGAGCGGGCGGTGCATTTCCTCCAGCGGGTCTTCCTCCAGCAGGTCTTCCTCCTGGGCTCCCACCTGAACCCTCACTCGTCCTCCCTAGAGAACTTCCTCCTCCTCCACCTCCTGACAAGGTTTGAGGAACGATTTTGAGGCCCGCCCTGTTCCACCACCCGTGCATGGTTCGGTTATCCTGCTCGGCCCTCCTGGAGCAGGTAAGGGGACGCAGGCTACTCGGCTGTCTGAGGTCTCTGGCCGAATCATTCTGTCAACAGGAGATTTGCTTCGAGCCTCCGTTGCTGCCGACACAGAGTTGGGCCGTGCTGCCAAGGGCTACATGGATGCTGGTGAACTGGTTCCCGATGGCCTCATCCTCGGACTCATCGAGGCACATCTGAGTACTCTTGATACTGATCAAGGGATTCTCTTCGATGGATTCCCTCGAACAATTCCTCAAGCCGAAGCACTAACTGCTTTGTGCCATATCGAGATGGTTCTGTGCATCGAGGTTATCGATGATGCCATCGTTGAGCGCATCGTTGGTCGTCGAATGGATCCACAGACTGGTGAGATCTATCACGTCATTCACAAGCCCCCACCAGTCTCGATTGTTGGTAGGCTCATACAGCGCAGGGATGATACTGAAGAGACGGTAAGAACTCGTCTGTCAACTTATCATGAACAGACCGCACCATTGGTAGATCATTTCTCGTCTCTTGGCTTATTACGCTGTGTTGATGGTGGGCAGAATATAGATCAGGTTCACGTAGATCTCCTTGCTGCCATGAAGGAAGAATCCCGATGAGTCGCCGTCGAACTTCACATCGGGTTGTAGGGCGCCAGGGTATGGATCATCTTGAACAGATTTTGTTCAACAAGGATGCCCCTCTTGGTTTGCGAGACAAAGCTGCAGATCAGATTCTGATTCTGGCCAAGCGACTCAAGGTCGCTCTTTCCCCTGCTGCACGTCGGCATATCTGTCGCTCGTGCCGTACTGCACTGATTGCAGGTGTGACTTGTTCGATGAGATGGTCCAGAGGGATGCTTCGAATACGATGCAACCGCTGTGGGATTGCTCGACACAGGAGGTTTTGATCTGCATTCAAAGCGCATCCCTCGTAGTGATCAGCGCCTCATCAATGATTTGCGCCCAACCATTTGGGTTGGTAAAAATGGCCTTACCCAGAGCATCATTAAGGAATTGAGAAACCAGTTGGGACAACGCGAGTATGTCAAAGTCAGGAGTCTACTGACTCATCTTCCCCCTGATGAGCGAGGACGTCTTTTTGAGGAACTGGGACAGGGTGCAGATGCAGGTGTCGTGATGCAGCAGGGTCATGTCGCAGTGTACTCTGCAGCAGGGAACACTTCGTCATCACCATAATATGAACCAGCCAGTTCGTTCCTCTGTGAACGAATGCGAGGATTGTGGAAATGAATTCCTCTCGGGAGCGGTATGCCCCTCCTGTGACTCATCTAATGTGCGTGAAGTAGAATTGATTGGAGAGGAAGTGTCGAGGTCCCTGCCAGGTACCTCTCGCCTTCGATCTGTTCTTTCACACGAGTCCAGCACCCCTGTGTTAGGTGCCCAGATAGCGTTCGGTTTCGGTGGTCAGGCAGTTCACCCTTCAAATGCGGCGCCCCTTACGAATGATTCATCGGCTCCATCAACCTCAGTCTCTGTCGGTGCGGAGGATGTCTCCATTTCTGCATTATCTCATGAATCAGATGAGGGTCTCCCCTCTGTTCAGTCAAGTGGTGCTGCCCCTTCCTCCCCTCCTCCTAAGGCCGCCGTTGTCTCGGTACAGACTTCGCCAACACTGCCAACTGCTGTAGTGTCATCTCCTACTGGGTTCTCTTCACCCCCTACTTCAGCACGTATGACAGATGACTCGTATGCAGACGACGAGGACCCATTTCTGAGTGTCGATATCGTTGACACGGGTCCCTCAGTCGTCGAAGTGAGTCACGAAGAGGATGTGATCTTAGAATCACTTGAACTCGACAATATCCCTCAGCTTCCTCCTCCAGTTCTGCTTGAATCAGTTCTGAATGACTCAGAACATGCATCCGCAATGAGGGACATTATTGGACTACTCGAATCGGGCAGATCCTCTGAGGCCGCGTCCATTCTCATCCCGTGGGCTAAGAAACACCCCTCGGATCCTCGTACCTTGAGTGCATTGGGGATTGCTCTACTGGAGGATGGTAAGAAACAGGCCTTGGGTAATGATCTGCGTGAACGCCGCTTTGAACAAGCAGAGCGAACAATGCGCAGATGTGCCGAACTTCGGTCCTCGGATACGCGAACTTTGGTCAATCTTGCCTTCGTTTACGAGGCTACTGAGGACCATTTGAGGGAGGAGAAGGTATGGGAGACAGTCCTCAAGATCGAACCCGAACATGCAGTGGCTCATTTGGGATTGGCACGACTTTGTGTCCGAATTGGTGATCATGCCAGAGCAATTGAATCTCTGAAGGTGCATCAGCAAATTATTGGGTAGTGAAGCCCCGACGCGTTCATATAGAACAGGCCAGTCGCTCGTCCGCTTGTTGGTGCACCTGTTCATCCGAGATGAGCTGGGAAGAGATCGAGGGAGCGGCGCCTTACGGACGCCGATTCCTAGGAGATCAGGAGAAGTTTGCCCGGATATCAATGAGGTCGTACTGGAAGTACGATTGCTACAACCCAGTTGGAGGATGGCTCGGCTCGAGAGCTGATGAAGGCCGTGACAAGCTGCGATAAGCCATGGGGAGGCGCACGAATGCCTTGGATCCATGGATCGCCGAATTGGACCTCCTGACCGCAAGGTCACTCGTTCATACGAGAGGGAACCCCCCGAATTGAAGCATCTTAGTAGGGGGAGGAAAAGAAATCAAAGAGATTCCGTGAGTAGTGGCGAATGAAAACGGAATAGGACAAACCGAACTCCTGTTGGAAACATCAGGAGGATGTGGTGTTAGGGCCGTCTCTGCCTAAGTCTGCGAAGAGGAAGTCGTCTGGAATGGCGCGTCCATAGAGGGTGAGAGCCCCGTACTCGTAGTAGATATGGTGACATGACGGATCCCAGAGTAGCGTGCGCTGGATATCGCGCGTGAATGCGGGACGCAGAAAGTTCCAATCCTAAATACTCCTCGAGACCGATAGTGAAGCAGTAGCGTGAGTGAAAGCTGAAAAGAATCTCGGAAGGGAATTGAAAAGACCCTGAAACCAGCTGGGGACAGGCTGATATGGCGTGAAAGCGAGAAAGTCATCTTTTAGATGATTAGCAGCGTCATATCGTGCGTTTTGAATAATGCCCCTGGGAGTCTTGATCATTGGCGAGGTTAAGCTGGAAGCAGCGAAGCCGTAGAGAAATCGACATGTCCGCAGCTCGTTTCGGCGAGTGAGGGACGAGGTGTGCTCGCCTGGAGTCAATGGTGGAGGACTTGAAGCCCGTCGATCTATGCCTGAGCAGTCTGAAGCCCGATGAAAATTGGGTGGAGGGACGAACCGGTGCTGATGTGCAAATCGCTCGGAAGACTTGGGTATAGGGGTGAAAGTCCAATCGAGATGGGCAATAGCAAGTTCCGCGCGAGACTACTCGCAGGTAGACGTCGGCGGAGGTAGAACATGATGTAGAGCACTGATTGGGTGTTTAGGGGGAGCAATCCCTCGGCATCCTGCCAAACTCCGAATTTGTGTTCACCGTAGAAGTCGGCAGTGAGCCGCGGTGGGTAAGCTACCGCGACGAAAGGTGAAAAAACCAGCCTGGTGTTAAGGTCCCTAAATTCCGGTTGAGTGTTAACTCAAAGGACATCTGTGGGCGAAAACAACCAGAAGGTGGGCTTAGAGGCAGCCATCCTTTGAAGAGTTCGTAACAGATCACTGGTCTAGTTCGCAGGTTCCGAAAAGGGACGGGGCTAAACCGGATACCGATACACCAGCCCTCCGAAAGGAGATGGGATAGCGCGGCGTGGTGCGTGGGCAGAAGCGAGGTCGTGAGATCTCGTGGACCGCGTTCCAACGAGAATCCAGGGAATAGTAGCAGCGTAGTGTGGTGAGAATCCGCACCATCGAAGGGGCTAGGGTTCCTCGGCAATGTTCGTCAGCCGAGGGTTAGCCGGTCCTAAGGTGGTCCTTAATCGAGGCCATCGAAAGGGAAGGACGTTAATATTCGTCCGCCTCCATCGCAATCTATGGTGACGGCTTGGGCAGAACCATTGAGTCAAGTCAGGCTCTTTGGAAACAACTTCTGGAGTACTGTCATAGTGAGAAGGAAGGAAAGTCCCAGGCCCCATGAAAAGCCGCGATGAGACCGTACCGAGAACTGACACAGGTGCCCCTGGGTGAGAAGCCTAAGATGTATCGGGAGAACTAACGCGAGGGAACTCGGCAAAATCGCTCCGTAACTTCGGGAGAAGGAGTGCCAGCTCAGGAATGAGCTGGTCGCAGTGACTAGGGGACTGCAACTGTTTAATAAAAACATAGCAGACTGCCAGATCGAAAGGTTGTGTATAGTCTGTGAATCCTGCTCAGTGCTGGTCGCTGAAACCAGGTTTCAACCTGGCGAAGGCCCAGTAAACAGCGGGGGTAACTATGACCCTCTTAAGGTAGCGTAATACCTTGTCGCTTAATTGGCGACTTGCATGAATGGCGCAATGACGGTCCCACTGTCCCCGCGTTAGACCCGGTGAAATTGACAATACTGGTGCACAGTCCAGTACCCTCAACCTGCAAGCGAAGACCCCGTAGAGCTTTACTGCAGCCTGTCGTTGTGTGGTCGCTTTCCATGTGCTGAGTAGGTGGGAGATGCTGATCTCTTGAACGCCAGTTCGAGAGGGAGTCAGTCAGAGAGACACCACCCTTGGAAAGTAACCTCGCTCACTTCTTGAAGGACACCGATAGGTGGGCAGTTTGGGTGGGGCGCCACGCGCTCAAAAAGATAACAAGCGCGCCCAAAGGTCAGCTTAGGTGGTTCAGACTCCACCGTCAACTGTAAGGGGAAAAGCTGGCTTGACGTGGTTCCGAACAATAAGGATCCACGATGCGAAAGCAGGGCCTAACGAACCTACCAGCCTCATTTCTGGGGGCGGTAGATATCAGAAAAGTTACCTCGGGGATAATTGTGTTGTCACCAGCAAGAGCTCATATCGACCTGGTGGCTTGCTACTTCGATGTCGTCTCTTCCTATCCTGGGTCTGCAGCAGGACCCAAGGGTGGGGTTGTTCGCCCATTAAAAGGGATCGTGAGATGGGTTTAGACCGTCGTGAGACAGGTTTGTTGCTTTGTGGTTGAGGCGTTGATACCTGATGGAAAGGGTCCTTTAGTACGAGAGGAACGAGGACTCGGAGCCACTAGTCTACCAGTTGTCCGACAGGGCACCGCTGGGTAGCCACGCTCCACGGGATAAGAGCTGAACGCATCTAAGCTCGAAGCCCACCCAAAGACGAGGTATCCATGGTCCACCCGTAGAAGACGGGGAGATAGGTCGCGGGTGTACGCACGAAGGTTCGCCGACGTGTTCAGCCCAGCGATACATAAGCATGACCAGCAATCAATTCCTTTCAATACGGCCTCATTGTCCAAAGGGTGAATTTCTCCTCCAACAAGCTCCGACTCCATGAGGGTCGGTGCACGGTCATAGCCATGGGGTCTACCCGGTCCCATTCCGAACCCGGAAGTCAAGCCCATGTGCGTCTGTCCCTGTACTGTGGTGCGAGAGCCCATGGGAAAGGTAGTCACTGTGCCCACCCTCTCTCCCTCGATCTCTTCAGCGCCATCTGCCCAGACAGAGGAATTCCATTGCCCTTGGTCCCCAGTGGTCGTCTTGGAACCTCTCATCCAGCTGTCCATCTAGCGATATGCGGTAGTGTTGCTTTTCATTCTCCTGAGATGAGTCAGACTGCGATAGATCTTCTTTCGTCAAATCTTCAGGTTGAGACTCAGGCATTGCTTATCGGAGGTTCACGACTCCTTGGTGCTCTGATCGCTGGCAATGACAATGGCATTGCTGTCGCTGATCTGGCAACATCTGAAGACACTGATGTGTTGACCTCCTATGGTGATGTGGTTGTGATGGAGAGTGGTATCAACGCTGCCGGAAACCTGATGGTTGTGAACAGCCATGGTGCAGTTGTCAGCCCGGCCATTCCTGAGGATGGTCGTGAATTACTGCAGGACGTGTTCGGCGTCTCTGTGAGCAGTCTGACTGTCGCTGGGCACTCGACTTTAGGTAGTGTGATCGCCGCGAACGATCGCGGAGCTCTTCTTCATCCGGATGTGACGAAGGAGGAGGCTGAACAGATTACTCAAACCCTTGATGTTGATGCCATGGTGGGGACCGTCGGATTCGGTTCACCCTTCGTTGGTTCAGGTCTTCGTTGCTCGAATGATGGTGCAGTTGTCAGTGAGCAGACCACTGGGCCAGAGAGCAATCGCATTGAGGATGCTCTTTTCTTGTATGACTGATTGTGACGGTACCATTTTCGACCCTCCTTGACCGAGGTAGATTATGGCACGGGAATTGCTGCACTCGGGAAAGGTGAAGGAAGTATGGAGCACAGACGTAGAGGGTGTCCTCGAATTCAGATTCACAGATAGGATCTCAGTATTCGATCAA
>Ga0208641_1001520_pt1 | contig 11664 bp, 13 predicted proteins | sample ETN02SmetaG_2_FD_185789 | JGI IMG/M metagenome (GOLD analysis project Ga0208641, IMG submission 185789) | Marine microbial and viral communities from oxygen minimum zone, Eastern Pacific Ocean - ETNP2014F10-02SV253 (SPAdes) (version 2) | ecosystem: Environmental > Aquatic > Marine > Oceanic ... | reverse complement strand
TAATTTCTTTGGTGAAAACGCCATTACCAAATCCAAGCTGCAGTATATCTAGATCTTGAGCATAATCGATCTTTGATAGCATTTTATTTACCAAAAATCTTGAACTTGGCGCAATCGCTCCCTTTGTACTCCATTTTTTAATTATGTCTTTGAGTGACATATAAGTGCTTTTTTTTTCTACCATATCAATTATCCATATAAGTTATTGAGTTTATAAATAGCTTATGTTAAAGCGCTAGCATGTGCTTAATCTCAACAACTGGCGCACCAATACTTTTATATTCGCCATATATTCTAACTTTTGACTTATCGTCAAAAGAGTCTAGTTCGGTATGACACTTAAGTTCTACTTTTACTTCGCCTTCACCATCGGTGAAGATAAATTCATCATCGCTTAGTTGATGAATAATATAGCCTTCCATTATCACGTCATTTTTTGAGAAGAAGCTGTAATTCTGCTCTAGCTGTTCTACGCTAGTTAATTCTGCTGGACCAAAGTAAACAAATTGTTCCTTATTATGTCTATCCCCACCAGCTGTTGCTGTTACTGGCACCATTGCCATTAAAAGAACTAAAGCGATTGCTTTTCGATTCATGTTTTCTACCTCAAAAAATAAATGAATTTCAATAATCACTATTAAACCACTATGCCAATTAATAACTCATGAAAAAGGTGTTCATATTCAGTTCACCTACAATGGGTCAGACACATCAAAAGATATTTTCTGGCAAGAACTCAATCACTCAAGCAATGGCTTTTAAGTAGCACCAGCTCTGGGGGCTGCAGCAATCCTAATTTCAGCCGACTTTATGATTGATCAAAACCAAGTGTTTAATTAACTAGATGTACTGATATTTATATAATATTTTTGATAAAAAATAATTGAATCACAAAAATACCCCAAAAACGCTTGGATTTAGTGGTACATTATTGGACTAATATGGACTAACTATTAACAAAAAAGGGCCTTATAGTAAGGACCTTCGGACATATACGGACTGTATAAGATTAGAAATTGGTCGGGACGGCAGGACTTTAATAGTTATACTAATATACTGATATTTAAATTATATTTTTAATTCAAAAATATTTGAACCCCCATAAATACCCCCAGCACATCCGCATGCAAACGATTCACACCAGAATCAGTTCTATTTCATTCTACTATAGAAAAGTTCTAGTCCGTTTTAACCTTTGCAGATTTAATTCGTTTTAACAGATAAATCAAGATAACGATAAACCAAGGACTACACTTCACATACTATAAGGTTTTAACTTAGTCATATTCATATTTGGTTCATATTATATTCGTTATAATGAACCGAATGTATACTTGAATATCAAACTAAAACACAATGACAGGGCGACCGTTATTCGAGTCAGAAATAAGTGAATACCAGTAGTTGCAGGATCTAAAATCGCTCGATAACCGAACTGTTGTAGCGAACCCAACTCGACCTCTGTTTGGTTTAGTCGACCAGAAGTAGTGTTCACCAAAAGACATGATTAAGAAGTAAATAAGTATGAAAATACTGATTATAGAAGATGAGCAGTTGCTAGCTACACAAATATCTTCGGCTGTGGATCAAGCCGGCTGGGTGGCTGAAACTTCCTCAGATGGGATCGATGCTCTGTACCGTGCCACTTCTGAAAAATGGGATGCAATGGTACTTGATCTAGGTTTACCAAAGCTCGATGGAATGACTGTACTTAAAAGTATTCGAGACGAGGGCATCAATACACCTATCATTATTCTAAGTGCTCGCGACGCACTTTCCCAGCGGATAGAAGGTTTGAACGCTGGTGCAGATGATTACCTAACAAAACCTTTCGAGATGATTGAGCTTACCACGCGTGTTCGCGCCCATCTTAGACGCTTTTTAGGCCAACCCTCACCAGTTCTCCAGCTAGGGAATCTGAGTCTTGATACTCGCGTTTCAAAAGTATTATGGAAAGGGCAGCGCATTGATCTAACCGCTCTAGAATACAAAGTGGTCGCCTACTTCATGCATAATCCAGAAAAAGTAATTTCCCGTACTGAGTTAATAGAGCACATATACAAACAGGACTTCGACCGCGATTCCAATACCATAGAGGTATTTATAGGCAGAATTCGAAAGAAAATATCACCTACAATCATTAAAACAGTGAGAGGTTTAGGGTATCAGTTAGTTAAATGTTGAGTAAAAGGTTTCGCTTAAAACCACTCAATCTCCGTCAACGATTGTTGTTGACTGCGTTGTTATGGATTGGTGGTCTGATCTTTGCAGCGGGCATCACTGTGCCTACTATTGTAAATAACTATCTTGTGGATAACGCTAAATCTCAGTTACATAATGTGATCAATGAAATCAGCTCTAGTCTGACTTTCGATGATCAGGGCACACCCACGCTACAACAAAATGTTTCAGACCCAAGATTCAACCAACCGTATAGTGGCCACTACTGGGCAGTTTCAGTAGAAGATAAAACACTGCTCTCTAACTCTCTATTAAATATAGGCTTTAAAACGAAAAACAGATTTTTCCAAAAGATCGTAGGACCGAATAATGAGAAGCTCATCACCGTACATAAAAGAGTCACAATACCAAAATATGATGTCACTCTTGATATAACTGTTGGCATAGATGAAGACCCTATCGAGGATGCTGTAATAGATTTAACGGAATGGCTGATGACCATCCTGCTAACTTTGTTTGCAGGCTTGATGGGCTTGATCTTCCTACAGATAAGCTGGTCGCTTAAGCCACTGAGCAAGCTCCAAAAAGAGCTAAAAGCGCTAGATAGCGGTACAAAGGAAAAGCTGTCTGCCCACTACCCAGAGGAAATAAAGCCATTGATCAGCGATCTCAACTCACTGCTTTTTCACTACAGTGAACTATTAGAAAGGGCTAGAAATCACGCAGGTAATCTATCCCATTCACTTAAGACCCCACTTTCAGTATTAAAAAACCAAGTCTCCGAACTGCCATCAAAGCATAGAGATGAGCTTTCGACAACAGTCGTTCAATTACAAGAACGGATCGATTATCACCTTAGCCGAGTTAGAGTGGCTGGGGCAATAAATATACTTTCGGTGAAATCTAACCCGTCTGAGCGCGTTGAAGCGATGACTAAGGCATTTGATAAAATCTACGTTGATAAAAACCTGATTTTATCAAACGAATTGGCTGACGATCTCTTTGTAGCTGTCGAAGTCACTGACCTAGATGAGATGCTAGGCAACTTGATAGAAAACAGCTACAAATGGGGACAGTCGCTAATTCGAATTCATGCGGTAATAGAAAGCACTCAGGTAAAGCTTATTGTTGAAGACGACGGTGATGGAATCAATCATGATAAGCTTAACGAGATAGTGAAACGAGGCATTCGACTTGACGAAACTATGCCTGGCACTGGTCTTGGATTAAACATTGTTGCAGAAATGGCACACAGTTATAGAGGTACTTTAGATTTTGATCATTCGCCCATGGGCGGCCTGAAGGCGACTCTAACACTAAACCTCAGCCGCTAAGTCCTGAATAAGTTCAATAATTAATACTTTTCCATCAGTGTAATAGTCGTGGTCTTCATCAACGGCTACTGGGCGGGTTAGTTGCTCGAGTTCTGCTTTCCACCTGCTCCTATAACTTATCGAATCAGCAAGCTTGTCTCTAGATTCATCCACATCAGCGTCAATAGTATGCAGTAGCGTAATAATTCCAGAGTGTGGTGCTACACCTAAACCATCATCGAAGCTAATTGCCCCCAACCAGACGGTCTTTTGCTGGACTTTGGATGGCAACCTCATCGGCCACCACCTGATATGATTCCTTTGGCTTAACGTGCCTGGCTGCTGAAACGCAAACTGCTGAGGCTGGCCTTTCCAATATAAGTCTGATACCGGTGGAGTTAGCACCGTTAGTAGTGCAACATAATCTAACAAACTGATCTGGTCGTTTGAAAATGTCTGGTTCTTAATCCATCCCATTTCAATCATCAAATCTTCGGGTGAATCACCCATATAAATAACGTTGATTGCTTGAGCATTAAAATATGCAGATTTTCCAGCATAGGCTTTAAACTCAATGCTGGAAAGGTTTTCAACTAGGGGGGTCTTGTGCTTTCCCGCAAAGCTTTCAGCGTAAACAAACGAACTGTAATTAAGGCCGACCATTCCTATAACAAGCAGCAAACCAGCAACGATGCCTTTATAGCACATTCCGTATCGACGTGCTACTAGATACAAGACGAGTGCCACGAAGAATAGTATTGCCAAAGAGCGATGCTCTAACAAAAACACTTCCACTTCCATAAGCAATGGAAAATTATTAACTCCCGCAGCAAGCACATAACCCCAAAATACAAACTGCCCTACACCTAAAACCAGCCCAATAAATGAATAGATAGCGAAGCGATTCCAGTTCGTTCCACATGTGCCTGCCGTAAAAGGAATAACCCAAGAGATGGGTCCTAATAGCCGAGCAGTAGCAATGATCTTTCGCTCGTTGCACTTTAGCATCAATTTCCCTTGAGCGAATTTTCTGCGCATAGTCGGCCGTTTTTTCACGATAGCATTCTGAACAATGCGTCCATATCTTTTACCCAAAGCGAAACTAACTTGATCTCCAAGAAACCCACCTGTGAGAACCAACACAACCCCAAGCAAGTTACCTGCGTATAACTGATACCCAGCAGCAACCATAAAAGGCTCACCGGGTATTAAGACATTTAATCCAATCAGAGCATCAGCAAATGCTCCTAGAAATAAAGACAGGCTACCAAACATGGTTTCCGCTAACTCTTTTTCTTATTCTCGTAGTGACCAAAGCGATACTCAATTTCATTTTTTTGCATTTCACCACAAAAGAAACGTCTCAAATTGGCCTTTAAATAAATAAGTCCTGTTGATAACAGACCATCTTGCTCTAGGCGCCGGGTGTCAAATTGGAAAGTCATTGGTATAAAACGGAAACGAAACGTTTTTGACAGTCTGTTCACGTAATCACAATCCTCACAAAGCGCGATATTTTCATCAAAACCATCAATGTGTTGATGGGCTCTTTTGGAGGAAAATATACATGCACCTACGGCTGTGGGAAAACCAAATTGAGTCAGGAACATTCCTAGATTAAAGGCTTTACAACCAAGACGATACCGTATAGATGAGTTTGACGAACCCAGATAAACACCAGCCACTTCTAGGCCTCGTTTATCTAGGTGTCTTAATGAGTTTGCAAGAAAACCAGGTTCTAAACGCACATCAGCATCCAGAAATAATATGCGCTCATATTTTGCCAGAACTGCACCAGTATTGCGGCCTAAGCTAGTACCACGTGCGTTCATCTTGTGGATGGTTAAGTCAGGTAGAATATCCTGATAATCTAGCGCAACTTCGCAGGTTGCATCATCACTATTTGAGTCCACTAAAATGACTTCAAACACTTGATGGATTTGTTTGGATAAATCGGTTAATAAACGACCGATACATTTCTCCTCATTAAGAGTAATTATTACAATACTTAACGAGTTCATAGTCTTCTCCACTTCGTTATTTCGATGTGAAAAAGAATACCAATAGCAACCTTAACTAATACTGAGTTGGTTATTCATGTAGCATTCATGTAGCTTGGAAATTACCATTGGTCTGGAGATCCATACCAGCTCTTCTCGCCACGGCAACATTAGCTTTAACAAAGCCATGTTTATTGCCACAATCATGCACCTCAGCTTCACTAAGAAATGCTTCTAAAGGTTGATCTTTAATAAGCATATCTAGGGCATCGGTTAGTTGGATTTCACCACCAGCTCACACATCAAACGAAATTTGGACTTTGGTTCAAGTTGATATACAATCATAGTATGAAAAAACTAATATTGGCTCTGTTAATCTTTCTAGTTTCTATTTCATCCATTAAGGCAGAAGACCCTCTAGTAGCTGACCCAATAATTAACCATCTAAAATTAGCAATGGAAGATGACAAAGAGTTGGAATATTCTTTGAAGCGTTGTGCTGGTTTATTTCTGGCTTCTGGAACTGCTTTACATAAACTAGTAGAGGAAAACCATCCGGATGCTCAGCAATTTGTTGATTTGGGAGAGGAATTGATGGAATACCTAGCCAAGTATCAAATAATTGTCATAGATAGTAGTGAGCTAACTCAAGAGGCATTTAACAAAACTTATAGGAAAAATATTGAAGAAATACAACGTATGAATAGAAGTTATTATGCTCGAATGAGCGATAACTTTTCAACCTCTGGTACGATAACTGAAAATGATGTGCCTTTGGGTGATGATGTGTTTACTTGTATGGGTTTTCACGAACAAATATTTGGTAGTCAATAGAGTCTGTTCTACTCAGCTATATATTAATATAACCTCCCTCACACATCAAACGAAATTTGTAATTTTATGTTTGATAGAGGGTGTATACATCTATTCACGATTTCAAAGGGGCTCCCCTGTGCCTTTAAAGTCTAAATAAATATGTGAGGGATAAAAAAGCATTTAACCAAATTCTAATTTAACCAAGTTGGTATTATCCCTTTTTGGTTTTTTCGATATTTGCTTAATCAGAATGGCGTAAAAGGTATTCACCGCTGCCATCTGAATGTTTGATATAAACAATCCACCCTGCTTGCCTCAATTCTTTTAGTCCAGTTCTAATCGAATCCTCGCCATCTCTCAACCTTTTAGCCAAAGAGCGGATAGTAAATTTACCTGACTTGTGAATCTGGGTATGATAAGACATATAAGAATATAAACCAATAGCTTTAATTGATATAGATTGATCATTAAAAATTAAAGATGTTTTTGTAAAGCTAAAGATAGATTCATTATTATCTTTGTCTTGTAGATCTTCATCAAAATCCTCTTTTGAAGTATAATAAGCACCCCCATGAGTTCGTGATAAGAAACGTTCATTGCATAAAATATTCATATCACGCCTTATAGTTTGAGAGGTAACTTTAAATCTGTCGGCTAAATCTTCAACACGTATATAACCAACTTCTTTTGCAAGGCTAAGAATGTCAGCTTGACGTTTATTTAATAACCACCTAGGGTTAACTACATCCATTAATTTATTTATTAGAATTTATATTATTTAAATTTTAATTTAAATATTGATGTAATTTGATTTTTTTTTCATTTAATGTTGACATTCGAACATTTTATGTTATATTTTACTAGAAGTTCGATATAGAACATTTGTATAACGAACTTTTTTTTACAATTCTACTAACTTTAGTAGGAAATTATAATTAGGAGTATAAAAATGAAATACAAAAACTTTTCTCTAAAAAACACATTAAGTGTTTTAGTATCAGCATTCTTTTTGCTCAATGCTGGTTCATCTGTTGCTGCAAGCACTAGTGTTTGTTTAATTACAAAAGATGCAACTAATTCTTTCTTTGTTAAGATGGCACAAGGTGCTTTCGCTAAATCTGCTGAACTTGGTGTAGAGCTTCGATCTTTCGCAGGTAAGTATGATGGTGATCATGAAACTCAAGTTGCAGCGATCGAAACATGTGTTGCAGCTGGTGCAGGTGGAATTCTTTTGGTGGCATCTGACACTAAAGCAATCACTTCGTCTGTAAAGCAAGCAAGGGACTCTGGTCTTGTAGTATTAGCTCTTGATACGCCTTTAGATCCTATTGACTCAGCCGATATGACTTTTGCAACTGACAACTTTCTGGCTGGTGAATTAATTGGACAGTGGGCAGCAAAAACAATGGGGGATACTTCAAATGCCAAAATTGGTCTCTTGAACATCAATGTTTCACAACCCACTGTTGGAGTATTACGTAACCAAGGCTTTCTCAAAGGTTTTGGAATTGATATTGGCAACCCATCAAAATGGGGCGATGAGACAGATTCAAGGATCGTTGGTCATGAACTTTCAAATGGAAATGCTGAAGGCGGCCTTAAAGGTATGGAGAATCTGTTAGCAATTGATCCAAATATCAATGTTGTTTATACAATCAATGAGCCTGCTGCTGCTGGAGCTTATCAAGCTCTAAAGGCACTAGGAAAAGAAGATCAAGCAATCATTGTTTCTGTTGACGGTGGATGTCCAGGCGTTGACAATGTGGCCAATGGTGTAATTGGTGCGACTGCTCAACAATATCCTCTTCTAATGGCTGCTTTAGGTGTTGAAGCAATCTCGAACGCCGTTGAAACTGGCCAGATGCCTTCAGCAACAAAAGGGAAGGCATTCTTTGATACTGGCGTTGGCCTTGTGACTGGCTCACCAGTTTCTGGTCTAGATCAACTAACAGTAGAAGAAGGTAAAAATCTATGCTGGGGTGGTTAGTTCTCCTTGAAACATAAAAATCTAGCAACTCCAGTATAGATTTAATTTATGTTTCTTAGTGCAGGGCGCGCTTTTCTTGCGCGCCTTGTCTTATTCGAACCAAATTTACCAATTTAGAATATATTAAGATAAAATAAAATGAATGATAACTATCAACTCAACAGTGTTTTCAATTATCGTGAAACTCTAATGTCCAAAGCCAAGAATTATATTCAGGATTTTCCTGTTTTAATTCCATTTTTTATTCTATTATCAAGCATTCTGGTATTTGGACTTTTAGTTGGTGATCGTTTCTTTTCAGCTTTCGCATTAACCCTTATCCTTCAACAAGTTGCAATTGTTGGAATTATAGGAGTCGCTCAATCAATTGTTATTCTTACAGCTGGAATTGATCTTTCAGTTGGTGCTATAGCAGTTCTTTCCTCTGTGGTTATGGGGAAATTCACTATTGATTTAGGTTTACCACCAGAGATTGCTATTCTGTGTGGTTTGCTTTGTGGTACGTTTTTTGGAGCTATCAATGGAGTCTTGGTAGCAAAAGTTAAGGTACCTCCATTTATTGCAACACTTGGTCTCTGGATGATAGTGCTTGCTATTAATTTTCTCTACTCAGGTAGCGAGGTAATTAGTGCTCAAACACTCAGTACTGAAGCACCACTTCTTCAATTTTTTGGAAATAAAATCGAATTTGGAGGTGCAATATTTACTTATGGTGTGATATTCATGCTTTTGTTGGTTGTGCTGATGAGTTATGTGCTCAGTCAAACAGCATGGGGTCGACACGTTTATGCAGTAGGTGATGACCCTTCAGCTATGATGCTTTCTGGAGTAAATGTTGACCGTACGATAATATCTGTCTATGCAATTGCAGGATTAATTTGTGCTTTTGCAGGCTGGGCTCTTATTGGACGTCTTGGCTCAATATCTCCACAGGCTGGACAGATGGCAAATATTGAATCAATAACAGCCGTAGTTATAGGAGGTATTTCACTCTTTGGAGGAAGAGGTTCAGTTGTTGGAACGCTATTTGGTGCGCTCATCGTCGGTGTATTTTCTCTTGGCCTGCGTCTTCTTGGTGCAGACGTTCAGTGGACCTACCTTTTAATCGGAGTTCTAATAATTACTGCTGTTACAATTGATCAGTATATTCGAAAGGAGGTATCTTCATGATTAATCCAATATTGACTGCACATGGCCTGACTAAACGTTATGGAAAGGTCACAGCGATTGAAGATAGCGATCTTGATCTATTTCCGGGAGAAGTACTTGCCATCATAGGCGATAATGGAGCAGGAAAGACTACTCTAATTAAAGCTCTCTCAGGCGCAATTCAAGCTGATCAAGGCAAAATTATGCTCGAAGGAAATGAGATTGCATTTAACTCTCCTATTGATGCTCGAAAATATGGAATTGAAACAGTACATCAAACACTTGCCTTGTCTCCGGCACTATCAATTGCTGAAAATATGTTTATGGGTCGGGAAATACTCAAAACTGGTTTAATTGGTAAAGTATTTAGAAAATTAGACAAAAATAAAATGCGCAAAATTGCTCGAGAAAAGCTGTCCGAATTAGGTCTAATGACAATTCAGAATATCAACCAAAAGGTCGAGACATTATCTGGTGGACAGAGACAAGGGATAGCAGTAGTCCGAGCGGCAATATTTGGAACAAAAATTGTAATTCTAGATGAGCCTACTGCAGCTTTGGGAGTTAAAGAAAGTCGACGCGTTCTTGAACTTATTCAAGAGATAAAGTTACGTGGCATTTCAATCATCATTATTTCTCACAATATGCCGCATGTTTTTGAAATTGCGGATAGAATTCATGTACATAGGCTAGGAAAAAGGCTTTGCGAAATTAATCCTAAAGACATATCAATGTCCGAAGCAGTGGCTCTAATGACTGGAGCGATGAAACCAGAAAAAATAAAAGAAAACAATAGATGAAACTGATAGGGATTGACCGTGATGTTGAACTAGTTTGCGAACTAATTCATAATAAGCTGAGAGACGGAAGCCGAACAATTATTGGAATCGCAGGGCCACCAGCGTCTGGAAAATCAACCTTAGCTCGTGAAGTTGTAAAAAGCCTTAATAGAAATAATAGTTCATCTGGTCTGTTTGCTGAACTTTTACCAATGGATGGTTATCATTTGGATAATCATTTACTCAAGTCTCTTAAATTGCTTTCAAAGAAAGGATCTCCTGAAACATTCGATGCCTACGGTTTTTGCGAAGCTGTTAAAAGTTTATCATGTACAACTCGAGAGTCTTTTCACCCCACATTCGATCGAAAGATGGATCTAGCAATTGCCAATTCAATCTTGATTAAGCCTGAAACACCAGTCGTAGTTATTGAAGGTAACTACTTACTGATGGAGACAAAACCTTGGTCGTCTTTATTGAAAGTATTTTCGTCAACTGTATTTGTCTGCCCCTCTATGGCAACTATTCAAGATAGATTGATGCAAAGATGGTTATCGCTTGGACTAAATCCTGATGATGCAATGTTGAAGATTACTAGCAATGACCTAGTTAATACTAAGCTGATAATTGACAAAAGCCAACCTCCCGACCTTTATTTGAACCAAAACTATACTAAAAAGGTTTATTTAGAATAATCTTCAAATAAGCTAAGAAATCTAACTTTTTTAAACAAACAATAAGATTGAAGTCAAACTTTTAAAGTTTCTGGAGTTAGTCAAATCGTCATAACAAATTAATAAACTAAAAATAAAACTTATATCATGAAAATCAATAATATTGAAGGTGAAGTCGTTAAAGATAATGATGTTTACATTCTTAAAGACAATACTGATTTAAAGAGTCTTGTTCTAAGCTCAACTTTACTCCACCCTGGAAAGTCTACTCGAGGTCATAGTCATCCTGGACAAGAAGAAATTTATATGATTATGGATGGTCAAGGAAAAATGCAGCTCGATGATAAGACAGTATTAGTTAAGGAAGGAGAGGTCATCCTCATAGAGGATGGGGTTTTTCATCGAGTCCATAATACAGGAGACAAGCCTTTGTATATGGTATGCGTATTTAATGGCAATCGAAATCATTAAAGTGAAGCATTTTTTGCTAACTGCCATTTTTTATGCAAACCAGTATAGGTAGCTACAAATGATTATCTGCGCAGGCGAATCCTTAATAGATATGGTCTCTTTTCGGGGAGAGCCTGAATACACTCCACATGTTGGCGGTAGTAATTTCAATTCATCCATTGCGCTAGGCCGGTTGGGAGCTGATAGCCGAATAGAAAGTTTAGTCATGATTTGTTTTGTTTCAATTTGTAACAATTTGAAACAAATCGGAACACTATGTTGCATAACAATCAATAAACTGAAGTCTCTACTCAA
>Ga0208641_1001516_pt1 | contig 11681 bp, 5 predicted proteins | sample ETN02SmetaG_2_FD_185789 | JGI IMG/M metagenome (GOLD analysis project Ga0208641, IMG submission 185789) | Marine microbial and viral communities from oxygen minimum zone, Eastern Pacific Ocean - ETNP2014F10-02SV253 (SPAdes) (version 2) | ecosystem: Environmental > Aquatic > Marine > Oceanic ... | reverse complement strand
TTTAAGTACAATCCATACGGTATGGCTGCAACCCATAGAAGGACGGAATTTGCCTCAATTTTCATAAACCACATGTTAAGTCATTCACTGTTTTACGAGCTTAAGTTATCATACATGGATAACTACAGTGGATGGTATATGTACGAAGATCCTTTGGATTCTAATTATGTTCATGGCAGATATCTGGATAGTTATGGATCTGGGTTCTTCACCGGGGGACAGCAAAAGGGGCATAGTGTCCGGACTATGGAAGATTGGGGAGCGAAATTTGACTTGACCTGGCAGGTTAATCATACCCACAGTCTAAAGTGGGGAGCTCAGTACATTCAACATCAATTGGACAACCAATGGCACGAAATTCGAAACAAATATCACGGTACGGTTGATGAAAACATATTGTATGAACCAGATACGTTAGCAGATAATACTTTGTATGCCGATGTGTATCTGGTTGAACCGATTGATGCGTCGGCCTATATTCAGGATAAAATGGAGTTTGATGAGATGGTAATCAACTTTGGAATCAGATATGATTATTTTGATCCCAATACAGTTTATCCATCTGATAGACGAAACCCAGCCAATCAGTTGTCTCTTCCAGATTCCATGATGTCTGTCTATCCAATGGCAGAACCTTTCTATCAGGTTAGTCCCCGATTTGGATTGGCTTATCAGTTGGGTGATGTTGCTGTGCTACATTTCAGTTATGGGCATTTCTTCCAACTTCCACCACTGTATGCGCTTTATCAAAATCATTCCTTTTTGATATCGCCCAGTGACTATGAAACCACCATAGGAAATTCACTCCTTAAACCAGAGAAGACCGTAACATATGAAATTGGACTTTGGCAGTCATTGACAAGTAATATGGGTCTTGAAGTCACCCTGTTTTATAAGGATATTTATAATTTATTAAGCACAAAAATTATAAGTACTTACAATCAAATTGAGTACGGTCTATTTAGTAACAAGGATTATGGAAATGCCCGTGGATTAGAAGTGAAGTTTGATTACGGGAGTCAATCATTTAATGTAAACATTAACTATACGCTTCAATACACTCGTGGGAATGCTGATTATCCTCAACAAAGTTTTAATAGAGCAGGAGACAGTATGGATCCAGTGAATCGGTTCATTCCTATGAGTTGGGACCAACGTCATACGTTTAATGCAACGGTTGGATATCATTCCGGGAATTTTCACATGTCAGCCACAGGGTATTATAATTCAGGCACTCCCTATACTTTTTCTCCCCTTGGGGAAAGTACTTTATCAAGGATAAACCTCTACCCAAATAATGATTATCAACCTGCCAAATATCAAGCCGATTTAACAGCACGCTATTCACTGCAATTAGCAAATATGGCTGGTGTAAATATTTTTCTAACTATATACAATCTATTTGACAGATTAAACGAAGAATGGGTGAACAGTCAGACAGGACGAGCTTATACAGATGTTGAGGAAAATAGTGAGATTTTACTGCACCGAAGTAATTTTAATGATTATGAAGACGTGTATCAAAACCCATCAATGTATTCAACACCACGCATGATTAAATTTGGAATAAAATTAACTTTTTAGAGGTATATAATGGTGATTAAAAGTTCGCGGATTATTGGAATATTTTGTATCGGCTTGTTCATACAAGGGTTAGCCCTCTTCGGGCAGGGTAAACCCTATGCTGGACCCGAAGATCCTGCCGGTGACATTGCGGCTGAGCGCGAGGGGTATATGACAGGAAACCGGGTATATCTCTATTTTCGGAATACGACTGAATTATCTGATTGGCCTAAAGTCAGCGTCTCCAAATGGCCTAACAATCCAGAAGGAGTTAAAATGACTGACGGGATTGGTCTGTTGGTTGGAGCTAAGGTCTTTATTGAGGATCATAACGGTACTTGGCTCAATCCGGATACGATCCCCCTCACAGATCCTGAGGATATTTCTATCACAGACCACCACACACTTTATTACCTGCAGACAAGCTATCGGGAAGAAATGGACAAGGATCCCACAAGACTCGTGGAATGGGGATACTATCCAGTTTTTGGTTATTTCAATGAAGCAAATGAATATGCTGCTGTGAGCAATAAGCCAAATTCTTGGCCACCAGTTGGTTGGCCAGCAACGGGGTCAACAACCAAATGGCCAGGTGAATGGGATGGGCGTTTTGGGCGGGGCGTCATTTATGCCGATATGGAAACCTATTTTGTCGTTAATGATGCTCAGGATCAGGAAAATTTGGGTTTCGAAGATTATGTTAAATATTATCCCAGACCCGGTCATTTTATTGGTGATTTAAGACCGGATGTTACCATTCAGGCTGATTCATCTTGGGGGGGACTTGGTACACGTGTAGAAACCCGGGGATTCCAGTGGAATAATCCTCAGGCCAGAGATGCCATTTTCTGGGAATATTCCGTTGCAAATATCTCAGATTATGATCTTACAGAAGTTGCATTTGGTTACTGGGTGGATAATGCTATTGGAGGTGACGAAAGTGATGACTTGGGATTTTTCGATAGCCAAGTAGATATGGCATTTTCCTGGGATATTGATGGCATTGGTTTAGGTGGTCTTCCAACAGGCGTCATGGGATTTGCTTATCTTGAAAGCCCTGGTTTGGCTTATGACTACCAGGATAATGACGGAGATGGATTGATTGATGAAAAACGGGATTATCCGGGTCTGTATGATCCACCGATGTCATGGGTGGGTCCTACGGATGGCATCACGGACCTGGACGCATTTCTTGAATTTTACAGTCTGAGTCTTGAAGATCTTAAGGAACATTGGGATGCAGACGAGGATCAAGATTGGGAAGATGGGGAAGATCTTAATGGCAACGGTATTTATGACTCCACTGAGTATGCTGGTGATGATGTTGGGTTAGACGGTGTTGCTCCGGGTGAATTAAATTATGAAGGACCGGATGAAGGTGAATGTAACCATATGCCCGATTATCTAGAAGGTGTTGGATGTGAACCCAATTTCAATGAGACTGATGTTTCTGAATCAGATATGATTGGTTTGACAGCTTTTCGAATGTACCCTGTCCCTAGCCACGCCCCTAGCAATGAAACCTATTGGTTTAAAAATGACGAGGCAATGTGGGAAGTGATAAGTATTGATTCACTGGAAGAGTTTGGAGGGAATGTATCCAATCTAATAGAGGTATTTGCTTCCGCCCCGTTTCCGCTTTACCAAGGAAGAGTGGAACGCATTTCCATGTCAGAACTTCACTCCTATGATCCCCTGGCTGGCTTGGAATCATCTGAACATTCAGCCCCAGCTCTGTACGAATTGAAACGGATTGTCCAGGTGATTTATGAAAGGGATTATCGGTTCGCACAACCGCCGAAAATGCCCACATTAACAGCCACAGCCGGAGATGGAGAAGTGACTCTCACCTGGGATGACATCGCTGAGACCAAGACCCGTGACCCTTTTGTCGGAAATGTAAATGACTTTGAAGGTTATAAGGTTTACCGTGCAACTGATAGGTACATGTCAGATGCAGAAGTGATTACCGATGGCTATGGAACACCTATGTTCATGCTTCCGATATACCAGTGTGACTTACTTGATCAAGAATTTTATTCAGGAAAGCCGCACAATCCAGACCGAAATGGTCTCAGCCATCAATGTAAAGGGTTTACAGATTTTGGTCTCGTAAACGGAATGGCATATAACTTAGGTTATGATACAGGGATTACTCATGTGTTTCGAGATAATACTGTCCAAAATGGCAGAACGTATTATTATGCGGTGGTTGCTTATGATTATGGCGCCCCGGATATAGGCCCTGGAATTTCTCCTTCTGAAAATAATGTTGTAATTCAGTTAGATGAGGCTGAAAATGTTGAATCTATAGGGAAAAATGTGGCTATAGTAACACCTCATCAGCCTGCGGCAGGCTTTGTACCGCCAGAAATCAGTACAGAAGAAAATCCTGATTTAATCGGGACTGGTACGGTTCAACCGGAAATCTTCGCTAGAGGAAGTCTTAAACCAGGGCATGAATACATGGTGACTTTTGGTATAGATACCTTGAGTCAAATCGGCGGTTACGATAACGGGATTCTGTACGCGACAAACAAGTTTAGTGTATTCGATATATCTGATAGTACTATATTAGTATATGAAGAGGATTCCACCAAGTATGTAGGAAAAAATCTTGTATTCAGGGATTCGCTTGATTCCTGGACATTGAATGTGGAAGAGGAAATTTCCAGTGATGTGTTCGATGGCATTCGGGTAATAATTGATCCCGCAGTAGAAACTGCTGATTATAATTATTCAGAATCGGGATGGCTGGTAGGCAATGGGCTCATGAGAATAACGCCTACCATTAGTGAAGGTCCCAAGATGCCTTGGAAATATCAAATTGTATTTACGGACAATGACTCAGCCTATGTTGGTATAGCCATGTTTGGGCACGTATTAGATGAAAATGATGATGTGATAACTCACAAAATCTTTAATCCTGCAGTCAATTTTTATATTCAAAATACATCCTTTATTGATACTTCTACAGATCAGTATGAGATTATGGATGTTGTGGTCCATGACGTGAATGATAATGATACTCTTGATATATTTGAGGATAGAATATTTGTAGGAGCTCCAGCTGGTAATAGTTGGCGAGCTACTGCATTTATCATTGATTTTCAGCTAGAAACCGATGCATCATACCCGCAGAGTGGGGATGTGTATCAGGTAGATTGGAATCGGCCATTTTTTGAGTCAGATACGATCAGGTTTTCTGTGTCGTCGGATGATTCCTTGGACACTGATGATCTGAGCAGTGATATGAAGAATATCAAAGTAGTACCCAATCCTTATGTAATGACGAACTTGATGGAGCCAGCTTTATCGAATCCTTTCTTGAATCAACGACGGCGTCTACTCTTTACGCATATCCCTGCTACTTGTACCATCAAGATCTTTACAGTCAGCGGCGTCTTGGTAGATAAAATCATTGTGGAAAATGAACCAGATAATGGAATCGTTCATTGGGATATGCTTACGAAGGAAGGATTAGAGATCGCTGCCGGTATGTACCTTTATCATGTTGAATCAGAGGTGACTGGAGATGAAAAACTTGGAAAATTTGCTGTAATTAAATAAGTATGAGAGAATAAGCCATGAAACAAATACAAAAGCTGTTAATGATTGTGTTATTAGCAGTTACTCTAGGGTTTTCACAGGAAATCAATCGATATGGTACCACAGCTGCCAACTTTCTGGAAATCGGAATTGGAAGCGCTGCCAGTGCTATGGGTGAAGCATATGTTGGTGTGGCAAATGACTTATCGTCTATTTACTGGAACCCTGCTGGGCTTGCCTCCATCCAACAAAGTGAAGCTCTGTTTGTCATTCAACCGTGGGTAATAAATATAAATACTCTATTTGCTGGAGCAGCTATTAAGGTTCCCTCTATTGGAACGTTAGCTCTCGGACTTACTCAGGTCGATTATGGTGAAATGGATGTGACTACCCTCGAGTATCAGGACGGTACTGGAGAAAAATTCACGGCCAATGATTTAGCTGCCAGCGTATCCTTTGCCCGGAAACTTGTCCCTTGGTTTTCTTTTGGTATTTCAGGCAAACTTATTCATTCAAATATCTGGCGCTGCAATGCTAATGCCGTTGCTATAGATTTGGGTGTAATTGTTAATACTCATTTTTTCTCCGTGACAGGTGAACAAAAGGATGGAATGGCCATTGGAATGAGTATCTCGAACTATGGTACCCGGATGAGATACGATGGAATTGATTTGTTGAATCCCATTGATATTTCCCTTTACGAAAATGGAAACTATGGTGATGTACCAGGACAGTTTAGGACTCAAGCCTGGGAATTGCCTTTACTGTTCAGAATTGGGGTTGCTGTCAAACCTATTGTATCTACATATCATAACCTGATCATTGCTGCTGACGCTCTCCACCCCAACAACAATATGGAGTCTGTCAATGTAGGAACACAGTATGAAATACATATACCTGGGGCAGGTAAATTTTTCTTGCGTGGTGGCTATAAAGCCCTTTTCATGAACGAGACCGAATTTGGTATAACTGGCGGAGGTGGAATCGAACTCTTCTTTATGGGCAATCATTCCATAACTATTGATTATGCCTACAAGACTATGGGGATCTTGGGGAATGTTCATGCCTATACGGTCGGTATGACATTCTGATTCTTTTTTTGCGTTGTAAAAAACAACTCCTGAACTACATTCTTATTCTCGGCTTGTTCGCCTGTGAAATACAGGGCGAGGAACTTCCTGAGAATGCAATTCTCGCTCGGGTTGGAGATCATCTGATCACTGTTCAAGATTTTATCCGACGGGCTGAATACACTATTCGACCTGACTATTGTCGTGGGGATCTTTATGTTCACAAGAAAATTATCCTCAATTCCCTAATTGCAGAGAAATTGCTTGCTTTGGAAGAAGCACAGAATAGCCAACTTGATTCCATTGAAGGCTTCCAAGCCTTTTTACAGGGGAGGAAGGAACAAGCCATGCGGCAATGGTACTATTATGACCAAGCTTATAATAAAGTTCAGCTAGATATAAACCAACTTAAGAAAGCTTACAAATTAGCCGGGAGGACTATAGACGTAGCATTTTACACTCTTCCGAATGCACGTATAGCCGATAAAGTTGAAGAAGCTTTGGAGGATGGGTTGTTTTTTGAAGAAATATATGAAGCATTTAGCGGAATAGACAGTCTTCCACGACAACAAGTCGGCTGGTTTGATCGTGAAGATCCTATCATCCACGATCTATTATTCAACGATAACCTTACACCAAATCAAGTGTTAGGTCCTGTTAAGACTGGGGATGGTTCTTTTCTCCTTATGAAAGTGATGGGGTGGATAGACAGACCTGTCATTACGGAAAGAGAAACGAATCAGCGGTGGAAAGATGTGGAAGAACGTCTTACGGATAGTAAAGCAAAAACCATCTACAAAGAACTTGTAGGGGAGATCATGCGTGGAAAGCGTGTTGATTTTAATGAGGATATATTTTTTACTTATGCTGATCATGTCGCAGATTATTATTTAAAATCTTTAGAAAAAAAAGAAAACCAATTGAAAATGATGATCTGGGAAGATCAAGAAATTCAAGAATTGGCTCCAGCCACTCCATTTCCAGATGCTTTAAAGCACATACCTTTCTTCAAAGTGAATGAGCAGACATGGACTGTTGAAGATTTTGAAAAAAATTTACAAACTCATCCACTTGTATTTCGAAAGCAAAAAATCAATCACCAAGAATTCCCAGGACAGTTTAAACTTGCCATTGTTGATTTGATCCAGGACCGGTTTGTGACAGAAGAATGTTTTCAATTAGGGTATGAGACAGTTACTGCTGTTCGACTGAATAAGGAAATGTGGGCAGACTATTATTATGCTCGGCAAAGGCGGAATGATTTTCTTCGGTCAAATGGAGTCTATAGAGATTTCGGTAAGGATTATCTCCATCTTATAGAAACAGTTTTGAATCCTTATCTGGATTCTCTTCAAAACCTTTATTCAGATCAAATCGAAATAAACATGAGTGAATTTGAAAAAATTGAACTAACATCCATCGACATGTTTGTAACTCAGAGAAATGTACCCTACCCGGTTATAGTACCCCAATTCCCCATCTTGACAACAGATAATCGTTTAGACTATGGCAGAGAAATGGATGATTAATCCCGGACTTTTTTCAATTATCATGACTTTACGTCCGGAGGAGCAGCAAACTGTAATGAGATCGATTGGGAATGGATGGGAAACCACGATGATAAGGCTCAGACAAATCTGATTATCCAAAACGAGTGGGACCTGCCAGAATTGAATGATACATAAAATGATGACTAGAAATACGAAGAATACCATCCTTTCATTAGTATTATTATCATTTAATTATTTAAATGCATTTGTAAACGGCAACTTCGACGGCGATGACTCTGCCTGGACTCCCTGGATCGTAAGCGAACCAGTTGATATCGACCTTTCTTACACAGATGATGGTCCCAGCGGAGGTAGCGGTGAAGCATTAAGAATTTTAGCATCAGACTGGGGAAATGGCGGTGTGCATCAAGCACTAAATCTGGAAGAGAACAACGTATATGAACTTACGGGCCTGTTCAAGGGTGTTGGCTGCGATCAAAACTGGATGGAAATTTCCATTCTTGATTATGAACCACAGCAAGGGGTGGATGTCGGCGCAAGTGATATTATCGTAGAACAACATTTCTGGCACTGCGGAGCATCCGCATCGTGGAACTGGGATACGGATTTTGCCAACTCGTGTGGTTCAAACGCGTATATGCCGGGCTTTCCTCCCGGTGTGTTTACGGTCCCAGAGACTGGGGTCTATTACCTGTTGATCAAATCGGGTGGTGTTGTATCCGACGTCATGTTCGATAATCTTAATCTTGAAGTTATAGATGATGACCCTCCAGACACTGCATGGGTTTTGGTATGGTCCGATGAATTTGATTCTTCGGATATAGATATGAGTAAATGGAGCTATGATATAGGTACCGGTGACTGGGGCTGGGGAAATGACGAACAGCAATATTATACCAGTAATTCCAATAATTCTTTTATCGAAGATGGAAAGTTGATTATACAGGCGCTTCTTCAGAATTACGGTGGAGCAAACTATACTTCCGCCCGTATGGTTACAAGGGACCAGGGTGACTGGACGTATGGACGTATAGAAGTAAGAGCAAAATTACCCGGTGGTGTGGGAACTTGGCCTGCAATATGGATGCTTCCAACCGACTGGGTCTACGGCGGATGGCCCTACAGCGGTGAAATCGATATTATGGAACATGTTGGCTTTGAACCCAATGTGGTTCACGGAACCGCTCATACGGAGGTCTATAACTGGTGGAACGGTATACCGCCACCGGGAGGATCAATATATGTAAATGGTGCAACTTCAGGTTTTCACGATTACACTTTGGAATGGGATGAAGATTATCTCAAATGGTATGTGGATGACGTACATTATTTTACCTATGCGAATGATCAAGATGGGAATTATGCAACCTGGCCCTTTGATCAGCGTTTTCATCTTCTTTTAAATATTGCGATAGGTGGTACCTGGGGTGGCCAACAGGGTATTGATGATAGCATATTCCCGGTTCGGATGGAAGTTGATTACGTAAGGGTCTATGAAGCTTCTTCCGAACTCTCATCTCAACTTGAAACGATACCCAATACTTATAATCTTCACTATAATTACCCCAACCCATTCAATCCCGTTACAACCCTATGCTACTTTTTACCAGAACAAACCCACGTTACACTCACGGTCTGCGATTTGACGGGTAGAGAAATAAACCGGCTTGTAAATACTACACAAGACGCTGGATATAAAACTGTACCATGGGATGGGACGGATAGCTTTGGCAGACCCGTAAGTTCAGGCTTGTACTTGTATCAAATTAGGACGAGTAACCATACCAGAGTGGGTAAGATGGTATTGCTCAAATAATATTGCATATTTTACAAACCTTTATGTCAAACGTTTTACTCCGTTTTGTTTTAATGCATATATAGCATGCGACTGATTATTGGATCAATTTTTCTTTTTAATTTTCTTTTCTCCCAGGGGTTTTTACACGTGGATAATAGGGATATTGTTGATGGGACGGGTGCCCCAATTCTTTTAAGGGGCATGGGTCTTGGGGGTTGGCTTGTACAAGAGGGATATATGTGGAATATCCACGGGTTTTTTGGCTCTCCCAGCAATATTGAAAGTAATATTATAGACCTTGTCGGAGAAGAGAATACGGTTGCATTCTATCAGGCATACTATGAAAATTATATTACAGAAGCAGATGTTGCTTTTATTGCTGCTAATGGTTTTAACGCATTGCGGGTACCTTTCCATTACAAGTTTTTTTCACCGACACCCGGTGAATATGTACAGGATGGGTTCAACCTCATAGATCAGTTGCTGGAATGGTGTGCTGAATATGGTGTGTATCTAATCTTGGACATGCATTGTGCTCCTGGAGCACAGAATACGAATGATTTTTCTGACAGTGATGGGAATGTCGCCGGTTTATGGATCCACCAATCTAACCGTGACTGGGCAACAGCAGTGTGGTGGTATATAGCTGATTATTATGCGGATGAAGAATGGATCGCCGGTTATGATTTATTGAATGAACCGGTATTGTCTGGCGGGTTCACCTCTTCTCAATTAAGGCAGTTTTATATTCAAATGACGAATACTATCCGTTATGTGGATACCAATCATATTATTTTTATAGAGGGAAATTGGTATGGGAATGATTTTACTAATTTAACACCCCCCTTTGATGATAATATGGCTTATAGTTTTCATCATTACGTAGGACCCAGTCATCAAACGTCCTGGATTGGTCAATATACATCAATGAGTCAAACATATAATATTCCGTTATGGGTTGGTGAATTCGGTGAAAATTCAAATCATTGGGCACATAAGAAAGTACAATTATTCGAAAATAATGATGTGAATTGGACCCTATGGAATTATAAACATAATGGCAGTGTGACAGCAGCTGCAAAAGTGGTTGTTCCGAACAGCTTTAATTCCATCATTGAGTACTGGAATGGGAGCGGACCAATACCATCTGCCTCACAAGCTGTTACAGGATTAATGGATTTGGCCGAAGCATACAAATTTGATGAGTGCGTACCCAATAAAGGATTGATCGCCGGACTATCTGACCCAGACTTCAATACTGTTTCTAAACCATTCACAGAGCACACTGTTCCGGGAGTGATTGAGGCCGTGAATTATGATATTGGTGCCAATGGGGTAGCCTATAATGATAATGTCTATGAAGACGCGGATAAATTCGGGTCATATTCTGAAGCGTGGAACAATGGTTGGGTGTACAGGAATGATGGTGTGGATATTGAATATTCTTCTGACGAAAGCGGTTCCGATTACAATATAGGCTGGATTGACAATGGGGAATGGCTTAAATATACTGTCCATGCGGAGTTCACTGATCACTATCAATTTTCATTTAAGGCATCGACACCTTATGATAATAGACAGATTATTGTAATTGTTCAAGAACAGGCGGGCGCGGTTAATTTCCAAATACCAAATACCGGCGGATACCAAAACTGGGATTGGACCGACACGGCATTAGTCCATCTTTCGGAAGGTGAAAATGTTATTAGATTACAAGCCATAAACGGGAGTTTTAACTTAAAGTCTATAAAAATTGAAGGCACTAATCCCAATCCCCTACCTGAAAATTATTCCATCTGGAACTATCCAAATCCTTTTAATGGGCAGACCACGTTTTATTTTTTAAACAATATTGAAAGCCCGACAGTGTTAAATATTTATGACATTGGCGGACATTTTGTACAGAATATTGAGTTCAATTCGGATGCGACATTTATAACGTGGAATGGTAAGGATCAGAATGGTTTAGATGCTGGTTCAGGGATATATTTTTATCAGATCACAATTGATGAACAAACCCTTAAAGGTAAAATGACTTTATTCCGGGTTAAGTAGTATTGGGGAAACAAATTTATTTGGAATGGGGTTAATGATTTAAGTATGTTAGTGAGTTCTGGAGTCTACTTCTACCGACTTGAAGGCAATGATTTTGTGCGAACCAGAAAAATGGTTCTAGTCAAATAACCCCGG
>Ga0208641_1001512_pt1 | contig 11701 bp, 13 predicted proteins | sample ETN02SmetaG_2_FD_185789 | JGI IMG/M metagenome (GOLD analysis project Ga0208641, IMG submission 185789) | Marine microbial and viral communities from oxygen minimum zone, Eastern Pacific Ocean - ETNP2014F10-02SV253 (SPAdes) (version 2) | ecosystem: Environmental > Aquatic > Marine > Oceanic ... | reverse complement strand
CTGATACTAGATGGGTTGGTTCACACATAGTAGAACACTCAATTACATTTGCAAGTAACAATGCTTTAAGATGGTTTTTTAATGCAGGTGGAACAATGAGAATGACATTTACTAGAAATAGTAATGGTGGCGGTTCAGCTACATCAAAAGATAGTTCAGTTGACGAATTAATTACAGCAATTGGTAACTTTGATCTTAAATCAGGAGTATCAACTAGATCAGGTTCGGGTGAAACTGTAACAACAAACGGTTTAGCAAATGGTGTATTTGATTTAGGTACTGGTTATACAGTATTATTAAAACTTACACAATCTTCAGGCACATATACTTCAATGTATATTGATATCCAAGCAAAATTAAATGCCGCGATAGCATCAGCAACAGTAGTAACTATGTATTATAGAATAGTTGATGTTGATTCTGGTGATTCAGAATATACTTCTGGTAATACATCATCAATTGATCAATATGAAAACTTTATTGGTACAACAGATTTTTCTACTCGTATAGTTGCTCCAACAACAGGTGAAGGCCTAGCTTCAGTATCGACAATTTCCTCAAGTGCAGTTGTAAGTAACAACACAACGTAATAATTAATAAAAAACATTTTACCACGTTGACTATGTCAATAATTAATTGTATAATACAGTTATGGATATTGGCACTCTCAAAAACTATTCTGATCTAGCACACGATCTTTCGCAAACTAAAAAGAATGCTTTAGAAAAAATGCGTTCTAGACAGATTGTGGCGTATAATGGCAGATTATTTCGTGCAGATGCTAATACTATAAACATAGTTCAAACATACAAAGCACACTCTAAAAAGTTTTATATGTTAGATACTAACGATAATCCGTGTTATATAACAGATCCAGATGAATTTTTGAGAATATTAATTGAAAGAAATCAAGAAACATTAAATTCATACCACCAACTACACGAAGATTTAAAAAATAAAAGGTTAAAATGACAACAGGTGTATTAATGTATTGTTTTGATACACCAGAAGTTAACTATCATTTGTTAGCTGAACGTTGTGTAGCACAAATACGAAAATATCTAAAATTAGAAATTACTATTGTTACTAATTTTGAAACTTACAAAAAGTTTAAACCTTTAGGTATGATTAATTACAAGATTGTTGATAATAAAGTAGGCAATAGAAGAAGTTATAGAGGTCAAAGTATTGCTTGGCATAATTTGGAAAGAAGTATGGCGTATGAACATTCACCTTATGATAATACTATTCTTATGGATTGTGATTACTTTGTTTTTACAAATAATCTATTAACTTATACAAATACAAAGTATGATTTTTTACTGCACAATAAAGTTTATGATTTAACAGGTGAAAATATGATTGAAGGTAAAAATGAATCTACAGTGCCAATAGTTTGGGCAACAGTAACAATATTTCGTAAATCAAAGTTTGCAAAACAAGTATTTGATTTAATTCAACATATACAACAACACTATGCTCATTATAGAAACTTGTATCGTATAAAATACAGAAATTATAGAAATGATTTTGCTTTTGCAATAGCATTACATCAATTAAATGGATTTAATTCTCATAAAAACTTTATTCCAACACCCATGGCCATGACACCACATGAAGTAGATGTATTAGATATGTCAGATAAAGCAATAACATTCAAGTACAACGGTAAAGTTAATATAATTGAAGAACAAGATGTTCATATTATGGATAAGGAGTTTGTAAATGGATAAAGGATATGTTTGGTTTGCATTGAATAACTCTACAATTGATTATATAGAGTTAAGTAAACACCTTGCAAAGTCAATTAAAAAGCATAATAGGCAAAATAAAATATGTATTATAACTGATAAACCAGTTAAACATGAAGAATTTGATCATGTAGTTGTATTAGACCAAGATTATAGTAAAAACCAGGAATGGAAGTTAAACAATGAATGGCAAGTTTTTAATTTAACACCTTTTAAACATACAATTAAATTAGAAGCAGATATGTTGTTTACAAGTAATACAGATTGGTGGTGGAATTACTTACATCAACACAACATGATTTTTTCTTATCATGTAAGATGTTATAGAGATACAATTATTGAGCAGACACCTTATAGAAAACTTTTTAAAACAAATAATTTGCCAGATGTATATAACGGATTGACTTATTTTAGAAAAAGTAGACAAGCACAAACATTTTATAATTTATGTAAAGACATTATGTTAAATTGGCCTGTTGTACGGAATAAATTTTTAATAAATTGTCATGATGAGCAACCATCAACAGATGTTGTATATGCTCTTGCACTTAAAATACAAGATCCATTAAATGAATTACGTATAAAATATGATTGGTTTAATTTTATGCATAATAAAAATGCAATAAATGGATTAACCCAAGCATTTATTAACGATCAATATCTATATCCAATGCAAATAGATGAAAAAGTTTATGTAGGTGGATATAAGCAATCAAGAATATTTCATTATTATAACAAATCATTACCAGAGGAATTAAATGCCAGGATTTTTTGAAGCATTAGAAAATCTTAAACCAAAGAAAAAAGTTCATACGGTTACTATACAAGGACAAAGTATTGTTGTAACGTTAGAAAAAAAATTAGAAGTCATGAAACATGGTGAAGATGCTTATGAGTGGAAAACTAATATAGAATTTGTAAGAAAAAAACGCATACCTGCAGAACAACAACAACCGTTAATGCATAAAGCAGATAAAGGTGTTACATTTTATAAAAAAAATCCTTATTGGGTTAATAATATTGATAAGGAAGGTTACATATGGCAGATAAAGTAAGAGTCTCGGATTTAGATTTTGTTTATATCAGTTATCAAGAACCCAATAAAGAAGAAAATTGGGCAGATTTGAAAAATAAAGTGCCATGGGCCAAACGTGTTGACGGTGTAAAAGGTTTTGATTCAGCACATAAAGCCGCGGCAGAAAAAGCAGAAACAGAATTTTTTATATCAGTTGATGGTGATAATATTATAGATGAAAATTTCTTATTACAAACTTTAGATTGGTCTAAAACAAACCCAAAAGCAGTGCATCGTTGGCGAGCAAGAAATAATGTAAATGATTTAGTTTATGGCAACGGTGGACTTGTAGGCTGGTCACGTGAAACTTGCCTGCAAATGAAAACACATGAAAACGCAAAAGATAAAAAAGCAGAAATAGATTTTTGTTGGACAGTACCTCATGAAAATTTACATAATTGTTATTCAACTACTGTTATTAATGCAACACCACAACAGGCTTGGATAGCAGGTTATAGAGAAGGTGTTAAAATGAGTTTAGATCAAGGTAAACATATTCCACCACAAAATTTTATGCGTGTTATACAAGGTAGCAATCTTAGAATACTAACCACGTGGATGACTGTAGGTGCAGATGTTGAGTATGGCAAGTATGCTATGTTAGGAGCAAGAATGGGTTGTTATTCAACTAGTGTTGATTCAAATGAATTTATACAAATTAGAAATTTAGATAAAATGGCAGATTTATTTGCAAATGCTTTAGTCAAAGACAGAGTAGATGAAGATTTAGAAGTATATGGCAATAGTATTAAGCAAAGATTAGATATACCTTGTGCAGATTTTGATGAATACCAAAGTAAGTTTTTTAAATTTGTAATGCCACAGCCAATAAACAAAGGAGTACAAGACCGTGAGTACAAGTAATTATAAAGCAGATGCAGAGTTGGCTAAAAGTTTACTTGATAATGTTTCACCAACTATGTGCTTGGCAAAATGGAATCAAGTTTCATTACACTTGCCCACTGGATTAACAAACAGTTGCTATCATCCACCTTTACATGAAATAGATGCAACAAAATTAGAAGATAATCCTGCGGCACTACATAATACAACAGAAAAATTAAATCAAAGACAACAAATGTTTAAAGGAGAACGGCCTGAGGGTTGTTCATATTGTTGGAACATGGAAGATACTGGAGAAATGTCAGATAGACATTATCGTTCTGGTGAACCATGGGCCATGCAAGACTTTACAGCAATTAAACAAAATCCAATGGACGAACGTTGGACACCGAGATATGTGGAAGTAAACTTTAATAATGCTTGTAACTTCAAGTGTTCTTATTGCTCGCCACAATTCTCGACAACGTGGGGGAAGGAGATTGCTGTATATGGCCAATATCCAACATCTCCTCCCCACAATGCACCTGAACACTTTCAAGGAAGAAAACGTCCAATACCACATAAAGAAGATAATCCTTATGTTACTGCTTTTTGGAAGTGGTGGCCTACATTATATAAAAATTTAAAACATTTTCGTATGACAGGTGGTGAACCTATGATGGACAATAACACATATAAAGTATTTGAATACGTTATTGATAATCCAAAACAAGACTTACACTTAAACGTAACCAGTAATATGTGTCCACCTAATAACAAATTAAAAAACAAATATTTTGATATGGTTAAGAAAATCTGTATTGAGGAGAAAGTTGAACATTTCATGCAATTTGTTTCAGTTGATGCATGGGGTAAACAAGCAGAATATATTAGAAATGGATTAGAATTTAATCGTATGTGGGATAATGTAGATGAATTTTTGGATCGTATACCAGTACGTAATTCAGTTACTTTTATAATCACATACAATAATCTTAGTGTTACAAGTTTGGATAAGTTATTAGAAGGTATTTTAGAATTACGAAAACGACATAGTAAAACGTATCAACGAGTATGGTTTGATATACCATTGCTTAGACAACCAGCATGGCAACAGATTACTTTATTACCTGAGAGCTATCAAGCAATACACGAAGCTAATATAGAATATATGAGGAAAAATTCTGGAGAAGAAAAAGGATTGCATATATTCAAAGACTTTGAGATTCAAAAAATGTTACGCAATTTAGCTTATTGGCGTAAAAACGCAAACGCTAGTACGCAAAATAAAAAGAACTTTTACGCATTTTTTAACGAACATGATCGTAGACGCTTAACAAATTTCGAAACAGTATTCCCAGAAATGTCAGAATTTTGGCAGGAGTGTAAAAATATATGAAAACAATAGGATTTTTTGGAGATAGTTTCTGTGCAAGTAATCAGCCTGAGAGTTGGTGCAACATATTGCAGGAGAAGTTAGGTGCTAATCGTATTAGATGGTTTGGTAATACTGGCAAAAGTATATGGAGTGTATTCTTTCAGTTTAATAAATTAATTGAACAAAATAGAGTACCAGACATATCTATATTCTGTTGGACAGAACCACATAGATTATATCATCCTGAATTAATATTAAGCATTGGCACAGAACCATTAGAAGGTGTAGACCCAAATGTTTACAAAGCATTAGATGATTATTGGAAGTATCTACACAATATTGAAAAGTCTGAGATGTCATATGAATATGCATTAAAGTATTATGATCAAAACATATTGTCTAAACTAGACAAACAAATTGTACAGATGTGGAGTTTCAAACCAGATAAGGATATAAAATTAACAACAGGAACATTTATAGATGAAAGTATGTTTGAGTTTAGCAAAGGTGCAGAAGTAAAAGATGGTTGGGGGATTGGTACAATTAATCATATGACGGTAGAACAAAATCAACAATGGGCAGAAAAGGTTTATGGAAGACTTAACGTTTAAAAAACAAATATTAGATACAAAGTCAGCAAGTTTTTGTGGTGCTAAATGGTTCAATGCAACTATATGGTTAGGAAGTGGTATGACTACAAGTTGCCACCATCCGTTACCACACAAAATTGATTTAGAAGAAATTAAAAAGAACCCGTCTGCATTACATAATACAAAACAAAAGAAAGAACAACGTAGACAAATGCAGTGTGGAGAAAGACCTGCAGGTTGTGAATATTGTTGGAAAATTGAAGATATAGGAAGAGATGCAATATCGGATAGAGTTTATAAATCAAAAATATTTCAAAACGAACATTTAGAAGAAGCATTTACTGAAAGTCATGAAATTGATTGGAATTTAAAAACATTAGAAATAGCATTTGATAGAACTTGTAATTTTGCTTGTTCTTATTGTAATCCTGCATTTAGTACAACATGGGCAAGAGATATTAAACAAAAAGGTCCATATACAGAAATGACTACAGATGGAAGAAATCATTTTACCCACAGTCATGAATCAGCAGAGCCTTACAAAAAGGATGAAACTAATCCTTATGTTGAAGCATTTTACACTTGGTGGGAAACTGACCTGCATAAAAGTTTAGATGAATTGAGAATTACAGGCGGAGAACCAATGATGTCACCTAATTTATGGAGATTATTAGATTGGATAGAAACACAAGGCAATAAAATGAATCCTAATATGCGTATTGCAATTAATTCTAATTTAGGTGCAAAACAAGATATTATAGATCGTTTTAAAAAGAAATTAAAAAACTTTGATAGATTTCACTTGTACACTAGTAATGAAGCAACATTTAGACAAGCAGAATATATTAGAGACGGATTAAATTATGGAGATTGGTATAGTCAAGTGTTACACATGATGGTTGATAAAGTACCAGCAGAAATTCACAATATGTGTACAATCAATGCATTGTGTTTAGAATCACTGGCTGAATTTTTAGAAAAAATTGTATGGTTAAAAAATGCAAGTAAGGTTTACGGACCAACAATAAATTATACACTTAATATTTTAAGGTTTCCAAGTTTTCAGTCCCTATTAGTATTGCCAGATGATTTACGTAATAAGTTTAAAGGGGATATTGAAAAATTTTTAAAAAATAATCAACAACATTTAGAAGAAATGGAAATTAATCATACACAAAGATTAATTGATTATTTAGATGTTGTTAAAACACCACACGCTAGAGCGGCCGCAAGAGAAAAATTACAAAAAGACTTTAAGTTATTTTATAGTCAATATGACAAACGAAGAGGAAAAGATTTTGAAAAAACTTTCCCAATAATAGGAGAATGGTATCGTGGCATATGAGTACGGAGCAAAAGAGCCTGAGAAATTAAAAATAAAAGATATGACTCCTAAACAAAAGGAGTTGTTAATAGAAAGTGAAGCATTTTGTATGTTGCCATGGATGCATATTCACGCATTTCCTGATAGTAGAGCATACCCTTGTTGTTTTGCATTGGATCAATACCCAGTAGGAGATCTTAATAAAGATTCTATGGAAACTGTGTTTAATAGCAAAGGTATGAAAAAAATGAGATTGAATATGTTAGATGATAAGCCATCTAGACAGTGTACGAAATGTTATGATCAAGAAAAATCAGGATTCTTCTCTTTACGTTTAAGTTCTAACAAACACTTTGGACATAATATTAGCATGGTCGATAACACACAATCAGATGGGTCAACAGATTTTGTTATTAAATATTGGGATATACGTTTTTCAAACTTATGTAATATGGCTTGTAGAAGTTGCGGTACTTGGTTTAGTTCAAATTGGTATGAAGATCATAAAAAACTTACAGGTAAACCACCAAACCATGCAAAAATTATGCGAGTTGGTAGAACAGCAGATGATATATGGGAACAAATGTTAAAACAATTTGACCACGTAGAACAATTTTATTTTGCAGGCGGCGAACCACTTATAATGGAAGAGCATTATAGAATATTAAAAGAATTAGACAAACGTAAAATGTATCACGTAAGATTAATTTATAATACAAACTTTTCTAAATTAAAATTTAAAGATTTAGATGTATTAGAATTATGGAATAAATTTGATTCAGTTTCAGTTGGAGCGTCAGTAGATGCAGAAGGAAAACGTGGAGAATTTATGCGTAAAGGTACTGTATGGAAAGATACAGTAGCAAACAGGAAAAAAATGTTAGAAGTTTGTCCACAGGTAGATTTTTACATTAGTTCAACAGTTGGATTAATAAATGCACTACACATTGTAGACTTTCATAGAAATTGGGTAGATCAAGGATTATTAAAGCCACAAGATTTTAATTTTAATTTATTACAATATCCTTTTTGGCAAAGAATAGATTTATTGCCAGATGCATACAAACAAAAAGTAAAAGAAAAATATGAAAAACATTTAGAATGGTTACGTCCACAAGATCATTTAACAAGAGCAACTAAAGGGTTTGAATCAGGATTAGATTATATGATGAGAAGAGATAACTTTGATCAATTTCATAAGTTTAAAGATGGAATGCAAAAATTAGATGTAATTAGAAACGAAAATATTTTAGAAGTATTTCCTGAATTAAAGGAGTTGTATAATGAAGATTAAACCTAAAGACGGTAATAAAACGTTTTGTATGGCACCATGGGTGCATACTTATATGTCACCTCAAATGGAAAGGCGATTGTGTTGTGCAAGTCGTGAAGATTCTAATAATTTTAAACAATATATTGACACACTACCAAAAGATTATAAGAGTAATATAAGTTCAGGTGAAATTAATTTAAAAAGGTTAGATGAGCATTGGAATTCTGAATATATGAAATCAGTTAGGCTTAAATTAATGGCCGGAGAAGAAATACCACAATGTGCTACTTGTAATCATAAACTGCTTAATGCACAGGTGTATAGACAGCACTTCAACAGATTTTACGGAAACGATATAGATAAAGCATTTGAGTCAACAGATGACACCGGTGCAACAACAATGAAAGTTGTTAGTTGGGATTATAGATTTTCTAATCTTTGTAATTTTAGTTGTAGAATGTGTGGTGATATGTTGAGTAGTAGTTGGGAGGCGGAAAATAAAAAACATCGCAAACCTGAACTATACACAAAATATAGAATTTGGGGTAGGAAAGATGTACAAGCAATATTGCAAAAGTTCCATGATCAAACAATGGTTAAAGAATTTACAAAAGCAATTGAAGAGAAAACTATTAGAGAGTTTTATTGGTGCGGTGGAGAACCGTTAATGTGGAAAATACACTGGATTGCCATGCAACGTGTAGTAGAATTAGGATATGCAAATCAAGTTTATGCTAGGTATAATTCTAATATGAGTAGAATTAAATTTTTTAAATTAAATTTATTTGATGATATTCTTTCAAAATTTCAAGATTGGCAAATAAATGCATCAATAGACGGAACTGGCGAAATTGGTGAATATATTAGAACAGGTTTAAAATATAACGAATGGTTAGAAAATATGAAGTATGCCAAAAAATTTATGAAGCATCCACAACAACTTCAATTAGATCTGACAGTGACAATGCCTGGCGTTTTTGATTTAGAAAATATGTTTAAACTTCAAAAAGAATTGGGTATCCCGTTATTGTGTAAAAAGGTTTTTAATTTTAGTGCAGACGTGTATATGAGTCCTTTGTTTATGCCAAAACATTTGTTGCATCCTATGATAGAAGAAATACAAAATAAGGTAAAAGATGAAAAAAGAACAGTGTTCACTCATGCTTTTATTGAAGGTTTGCAAGATATTAAAAATCATAAAACAAACGAAGAAAGACTTGATGAAAAAACATACATTAAAGGTTTGAAGGACGGTAAAGCAGAGTGTGAATTTATAGATAAAATACGTGGCACAGATATTAAAAAAATATTAGCAAAAAATCCAAAGGTATTAGAATGGTGGAAAAGTATATAAAATCAAACATATGTCCATTACCTTGGACTAGTTTAGAAGTTGATGTAAATGGCGGAGCATCGCCTTGTTGTTTGTATAAAGGTAATGTACCTGATGTTAAAGTATATAAAAAAGGATTAAAAGAAATACAAAAACATCAGTATATGGAAAATTTAAGAACACAGTTTCGTAATGGTGAGAAACCTGCAGGTTGTTCAAACTGTTGGGCAGAAGAAGATGCAGGTAAAACAAGCAAACGTATGAATTCCATTTATAAAATGAAAAATAGTTTACAAAACTGGAATATAGACAGTGAACCAAAATTACAATTTATTGACTTTAAGTTAGGTAATGTTTGTAATTTAAAATGTAGAATATGTGGTAGTTGGAGTTCTAGTAAATGGGCACAGGAAGAATTAGATTATGGAGAAAATCCTGTTGCTAGAAAAAATCTTACTGAAGGTGGATGGCCAAAAAAACATCCACAATTTTTTGATGACATACAAGAATGTTTAGCAGATGCAGAATATTTTGAGTTTACAGGTGGTGAACCTTTTATGATACGAGATCATTTTAAAATATTAATGCATTGTGTTGAAAAAGGTTATGCTAAAAACATAGATATACATTACAACACAAATGGAACACAATTGCCGCCTAGAGAAATATTTGACCTGTGGAGATATTTTAAAAGAGTTGAAATAGCATTTAGTATTGATGATGTAGGAGAGCAGTTTCAATATCAAAGACATCCTGCTAACTGGAGAGAAGTTAATCATAATCTTGTAGAGTTTAAAACATATCAAACTCATAATATGGAGTTTCAAATTTGTACAACAATTAGTATTTTTAATATTTTTAGTTTAGCAAAAATTTCATTATGGGTAGCACAATATCAACCTAAATTCTTTTATGTTAATACCTGTTTTGATCCAGATTATTTTAACATACAAACATTACCTAAACAGATTAAAAATATTGTTAATAGTAGATATTCAATGCTTACAGATTTTCAACCCACATTAAGATTTATGAATTCAGCACATAGAGATTCAGAAGAAATTAGAGAGCAAAGAAAAGCAAGGATATTACAAACAGACAAGTATAGAAAAGAAAATTTTGGAGATGTTTTTCCACTTTTAAATAAGGTATTACAAATATATGAATAAAAAATTTATAGCAGGCGGTTGTAGTTTTACATTAGGCAATGAATTGTCTGATGATGTTGGCGGTATAACTCCATCTAAACAAAGTTGGGCATATCAATTAAAAAAGAATAATACAATGGTTATACATGATGATTATATTTGTGTGGCAAAAGGTGGATCGGGTAATCCAGGAATTGCAAGAAGAGTTTTTAATGCAGTAGCAAATACAACAGATATTAGTTGTGTTGTTGTAATGTGGAGTTTTTTATCTCGTTATGATTGGGCGATGCCAAGACATAGTAGTTTAGAACATACTCGTTGGGCAACAATATCTCCCTGGGACACTAAAATGGCAAGTGAAGAGCGACATACTGCGTTAGCAGGATCTGAAGCACAACAAGAACAATGGAAAAGAAGAGAAGAGTTATTAATTAATACAGGAGTTAAACCATTTGCTGAAGCAATTTATAAACACGCCGCTAATGAATATCATGAAACATATTTGAGCTGGAAATCTATTATTTGGTTACAGAATATTTTAGAAAAACGAAAAATTCCATATATGTTTACACTTGCTGATAATAGTTTGTTTTACAGAGACTTTGATAACCACAAAGATCAAGACCCATTTATGTTAGCATTACATAAAGAAATAGATTTAACCAGATGGTTTTTCTTTGGTGAACGTAATATGGGATTTAATCAATGGGCATTATTGAATGAATATGAACGTGGTACAACACACCCGCTAGACAAAGCCCATAGAGATGCTGTAAAATTAATGCAACCTAAGTTTAATGAAATAATAGGAGGAAAAAATGTTCGGATGGATTAAAAAAATAATCAATAAGATTAAGCAAGAACTTGCTTATCGTAAAAGATTAAAAGAACTAAAGAAAAAAGACCCGTTTATATACAAATAAGATTTAAATGAAAATTAAATGTAAAAAATTTAGTCGAAGGTTTAATATTAAACATAAATGGGGAAATTATAATATTGTTAATGG
>Ga0208641_1001491_pt1 | contig 11787 bp, 11 predicted proteins | sample ETN02SmetaG_2_FD_185789 | JGI IMG/M metagenome (GOLD analysis project Ga0208641, IMG submission 185789) | Marine microbial and viral communities from oxygen minimum zone, Eastern Pacific Ocean - ETNP2014F10-02SV253 (SPAdes) (version 2) | ecosystem: Environmental > Aquatic > Marine > Oceanic ... | reverse complement strand
AATTATATTTTTAGACCAAAAAAAATGGGCATTGGTTCAGCTCATAAAGATGGTTTTATTTGGTCTTACAAAAAGAATTATAAAATAATTATCACAATGGATGCTGATGGAACACATGATCCAAAATATATAAAATTCCTGATTGAAAAATTGAAAAATTTTGACATGATTACTACTAGTAGGTTTTTAGAGAAAGATTCACTAAAAGGCTGGCCTTTTTTTAGATTTTTCTTAACAAGTTTAAGACATTTTACAATTTCTTTGTTGTTATCAATGCCTTATGATTCTTCCGGAGCCTTCAGATGTATCAACTGTAAAAAGGTTGCTTTAATTGATTTGATATTATCAAAAAATGATAGTTATAGTTATTTTTGGGAAAGTATTTTTATATTGCATAGAAAAAAATATCGTATTGGACAAATATCGGTTCAATTACCTTATAGAAAGATTGGTTCTTCAAAAATGAAAGTGAAAGATATTTTTTCTGCAATTTACTATTTGATGATAGTTTTTTTTAAAAAAATTTTAGGCAAATATAATTATAAACAATCTAATGAATAGCCTAGTAAGTGTTATAATGCCATATTATGATAAAAAAGATTATTTTTTCGATTCTATTAATTCTGTGTTAAATCAAACTTATAAAAATCTTGAAATTATAATTATATATGATGATGAAAATAAAAATGATTTAGAACATATCAAAAATTGTATTAAGAACGACACAAGAGTCAAAATAATATTTAATGATAATAATAAAGGCGTGTCATATTCGAGAAATAAAGCAATTTCAATAGCCCAAGGTAAATACATTGCTTTTTTAGATTGCGATGATTTTTGGGAAATTAACAAAATCGAGGCACAATTATATTTTATGCTAAACTGTGGTTATGATTTTTCTCACACAACATATCAAATCATAAATTACAATGGAAAAATAGTCGGCAAAATTAGAGCTCGAAAAATGTTAAAATATGAAGAATTGTTGAAGTCTTGTGACATAGGTTTGTCTTCCGTAATTTTAGAGCGCAAACTATTAGGTGATATGAAATTTCCAAAGCTTAAAACAAAAGAAGACTTTGTATTATGGTTGGGTCTTGCTAAAAAATCGGTTAATCTAGCAGGACTTGATAAACCCTTAATGTTTTGGAGAAAGACCTCCAATTCATTATCAAGTTCATTATTACAAAAGTTAAAGGATGCATTTAAGGTTTATTATTTATATGAGAAAAAAAATTTTTTTTATTCAATTTTTTGTGTAGTTAGATTATCTACTTATGCATTGTTTAAAAAAATAAATTTATACTAAGTATTTTTTTAATTTACAAAATAATGAAAGAACTTACTCTTGTAATTCCTGCAAAAGATGAGGTAGAGTGTTTACCGAAAGTCTTGAGAGAACTGAAAAATTTTGATTGTAAAAAACTTATTATTATTCCTAAAACCGATTTAAATACACAAAACGCTGTAAAAAATTTAGATTGTAAAATTGTTATGCAAGACCAAGATGGCTTTGGAAGAGCTTTAATACAAGGTATTAAAGAAACTGAAACAAAATTTCTGTGTATATTTAATGCAGATGGTTCAATGGATCCCAAATATCTTAAAAATATGTTTAACGAGTTGTCAAATAATTGTGATTTTGTATTTAACAGCAGATATGAAAACGAAGGAGGCAGTGATGATGATACTTTTTTGACATACGTTGGAAATAAAATAATTACCTTTACTTGCAATTTATTGTTCAAGCTAAATATTTCGGATGTATTATTTACTTATGTTATGGGTAAAACGTCAGCATTTAAATCTCTTAATCTTGAAAGAAAAGATTTTTGTTTTTGTATTGAGTTGCCAGTGTTGGCTAAATTTAAAAAATATAAATTCATTTCAAAACCCAGCTATGAGAGATCAAGACTTTCGGGTAGAAAAAAACTTAATGAATTTAAAGATGGATTTTTAATGTTATTATGTATATTGAAATTATTTATATTTAGAAAATGAAAAAAAAAGTTGCTTTAATAACCGGAATCACTGGTCAAGACGGGTCATACTTGGCGGAATTGCTCTTAAAAAAAAAATATAAAGTACATGGAGTAATTAGAAAATCCTCCTCTTTCAATACAAAAAGAATCGATCATCTTTATGTTGACCCGCACAACAAAACTAACTTTTTTTTATATTATGGAGATCTTACGGACAGTAACAGTATTTATAATTTGATACACAATATCAGACCGAACGAAATCTATAATTTAGGGGCACAAAGTCATGTAGGGGTTTCTTTTGAAAATCCTGAATATACTGCCGAAGTTTCTGGCATTGGAACCTTAAGAGTTTTAGAAGCCATACGGTTTTTAAAAATGAAAAATATTAAGTTTTATCAGGCTAGTACATCAGAGCTATTCGGGGAAAAATACAAACAAAAAATTTTTAATGAACAATCAAAATTTCATCCAAAGTCACCTTATGGTGCGGCCAAATTATATTCTTACTGGATAACTTCGGTTTATAGGGAAGCCTACGGCTTATTTGCCTGCAATGGAATTCTATTTAATCATGAAAGTCCAAGAAGAGGAGAAACATTTGTAACAAGAAAAATAACTAGATTTTTAACTCGTAAAAAACTTGGTTCAAATGAAATACTTTATTTGGGTAATTTAAATGCAAAGAGAGACTGGGGTCATGCTAAAGACTATGTAGAGATGCAATGGAAAATATTGCAACAAAAAAAACCTGAAGATTATGTTATTGCATCAGGAGAAACTCATACAGTGCGTGAATTTATTAATACAGCGGGAAAATTATTGAACATGAAAATATATTGGACCGGAAAAGGTTTAAAAGAAATTGGATATATTTATGAAGATGGCAGAAAAAGAACAATTATCAAAATAGACAAAAAATATTTTAGACCAAATGAGGTTGATTATCTAAGGGGAAGCTCCAAAAAAGCCTATAAAAAATTGAATTTTAAACCAAAATATTCATTCATTAATCTTGTTAGAGATATGATAGACGAAGATCTACTTTTGGCCCAAAAAGAATTAAATAATAAATATTAGCACACATAATGAATATAGTAGGAACTGTTATTGCCGTTCTGTTTATTGTAACAATATTAAGTTTTGTATTTAAAAAGTTCAATATCTTGATTGATCAAACAAACATATCAAATCACAAAAGTTTTATTAATGGACATAGAACCACACCTCTTTTGGGAGGTTTTGTTTTTTTTTTAACATTAGTTTTTTTTTTACCTGAAAATTATCAATATTTTACCATATTAATTTTTTTTATCTTTTTAACAGGATTATTATCTGATCTAGATATTTTACATTCTCCATTTTTTAGAATTATATTTCAAATAATCGCAATTGTAGCATATCTGTTTTTATTTGATGATTTTGTATCCTCGACAAGGTTAGTTTTTTTTGACAATTTATTAAATATTTTTTTTATTAAATTATTTTTTACTTCATTTTGTATATTGGTTTTAATTAATGGAACAAATTTTATTGACGGGGTTAATACTTTAGTTGTAGGTTATTTTATTCTAGTTGTTTCAAATGCACTTTATTTAACAGAAGTTAATAACTTAAATTTAGATATATCATTGGTTTCTATATGTCTAACTTGTTTGGTTGTTATATATATATTTAATTTTTTTGGAAAAATATATTTAGGTGATGGCGGAGCTTATCTAATAAGTTTTGTTATCGGTATTACATTAATCAAGTTTCACAATGAAAATTATTTAGTGTCACCCTATTATATTGTAGCTTTATTATGGTATCCAGCATATGAAAATTTATTCTCAATAATAAGAAAGAAGGCTTTAAAAAAATCCCCATCAATTCCTGACAATGAGCACTTACACCAATTTATTTATTTATATTTAAATAAATCGTTTAATATTAATAATAATTTATCTAATACTTTATCTGGCATATTAATCTGTCTCTATAATTTATTTTACTTTGTAATTATTTTTGACAATTTTAATCACACAGAAACATTAGTATATTCTATTATTTTCAATGTTTTAATTTATAACCTTTTGTATTTATTATTAAAAAAAAAACTAATTAAAAATAAATAGAATGGTTAAATATTTCTTACTATATTTTTATTTAATATTAATTATATCTTCAATTTTAGGGTATGGTTTTTTATTAGCCAAATTTTTAAATAAAAATCTATTAAAATATAATCTAGGATATATTGGAATATTAGGTTTACTAACTCTTGTACTGGTATCCTATACTTCAATTTTTTTTATAAAACATAATTACTTTCATAATTCAATTATACATCTTATTGGTTTGATTTCTTTTGCCTTTTTTTTTAGCAAATTAAAATTAAATAAAGATTATATTTTATTAATTATTTTAATATTTTTTTTGGGTTCATCACTATTAATTTTAAAAAATCATGATGATTTTTCCTATTATCACCTAACATATTCTCTGGGCTTAACGGAGAACAAAATTCAACTGGGTTTAGGTAATTTTTGGCACGGTTACAAACATCATTCATCTTTATTTTATTTAAATTCTTTAATTTTTTTACCATACATCAAATTTTATCTTTTTCATTCGATTGGTTTGATTACGTTGATTTTTACTAATTTTATATGTTTAAGTTTTGTAATAAATAAAAAAAAATTCAAAAGTTTTGATCACATATATATTTTTTATTTATTAGTTTTTACATATATTAATGTTAAATTTTATAGGATCGGTGAATATGGCACTGATATTGCTGCACAATTAATTGTTTTAGTTTTAATTCCTTTGGTTTTGATTACGATTAAAAAAAATTTGCATAAATCTGAATTCAAAAATAATGCTCAATTGTTAATTTTATTTACATGTTATATATCAACAGTAAAACCATACTTTATAGTTTACTCGTTATTTTTGTTTTTAATTATTATTATTTTTTATAAAAGAAGTTACCTAATTAGACTATTCTTCATTAGTAGAACAACTATCATTGCAGCTCTAACATTTGTTTTATTTTCATTAGTTAATTTATCTTATACTGGCTGCATAATTTATCCTCTAAAAGAAACCTGTTTTTCAAAAAAAATTCCCTGGTCACTTAGCCAAAAAAAAGTTCAAAAAATGAAGGTATGGTTTGAACTGTGGTCAAAAGGTGGGGCGAGCCCCCCTCACAGGGTTGAAAAACAAAAAGAATTTAAAGAATATATAGAAGGATTTAACTGGCTCAAGGGTTGGATTGATACTTATTTTTTTAATAAAGGTCTTGAAAATTTCTTGTCAATTTTATTTTTATCAGTTTTGTTTATAATAATTTTTTATCGGAATAAAAAAAAATTTCCCGAGGCTTTCGACAAAAATATATATAAAGTTTTATTTGTTATATTAATTTTATTTAGCGAGTGGTTTTACAAACATCCGGCACTCCGATATGGAGGTTATAGTTTGTTAGCATCTTTAATATTTTTGCCAACATCCTTGTTTTTGTCTAATTCTCCTATTAATAAAAAAACAAAAAAAAAAATAATTGCTACATTAGTAATAACTTCTTTGTTAATTTTTAATGCAAGGAATATAATAAGAATAGATAAAGAAATAAAGGTATATAATTCTAGTAGTTTTCCATTTTTTTATGTTCCAAAAGGAGATTCTGAATTGATTAGCTTAGACGAAAATATAAAAGTTTATTATCATAAAAATATTGATGCATGTTGGGCAACAAAGACACCTTGTGTAGGTGGATCTGGTGATTTGAACATAAAAGTAAAAAAAATACTTGGATTTAATGTTTTTCTTGATAAAAATAAATTAAAATAATTGAAAGTTAAAATTATTTTGTTTTAAAAGATTTATCGAAACACAAGTGAAAGAATTAAAAAAAAAATTTAAATTAAATCGCACTTCTATAATTATAGCACTATATAACGAAGAATTAAGACTAGATTATTGTTTTAATGTAATAAAAAAATTTTTAAGAAAAAAGGGGAAACTATTTTTAGAAATTATTTTTGTTGATGATGGAAGCAATGATATGTCCAAAAAAAAAATACTTAATTTTATAAATAAGAATAAAAAAAATTTTCTTAACACAAAAATAAAATTAATTTCTTATAAGAAAAATATAGGCAAAGGTTATGCCATTAAAAGAGGAATACTTACCTCAAGATATGAATGGATTGTCACATGTGATTTAGACATGTCAGTTTTGCCAGATCAGTTTTTGATTTGGAAGAAAAAAAAATTCATTAACAATAACAAATATGCTTATTTCGGAAGTAGAGAAAACAAAAATTCAGTAGTTCAGGCATTATTTATAAGAAGAATAGTTGGATTTATATTGCGCCTGTTTGTTTTAGCTTTATTTAATGTTAAAACCTCTGATACACAATGTGGTTTTAAAGTTTTTCACTCAAATTACATAAAAAAAATATTCAAAAAAATTAAAATGAAAGGTTATGTGTATGATGTTGAAGTTGTTCTGGCATTAAAAAAAAGAGGTATACAAATTGTTGAACTTCCATTGACCTGGATTCACAGGGAAGGAAGTAAAGTTAATTTAATTAGCGATTCTGTAAAATTTTTTTTTGATTTAATTATCTTAAAAATAAGATATTGAAATTATCAAGAATAATATATTGTACATTATTTCTAAATAGATAAAAAAAATGAATAGAAAAATTTTTTTATCAATAATCATACCAGTTTTTAATAATTTGAATCATGCTCTAGATTTATTAAAATCTGTTGACATATCAAATTCAAAAAATATAGAGATTATAATAATTGACGATGGATCAAAACCAAAATTAAAAAAAAAATAACTGAGCAATATCTTCCATTTAAAATAAAAATTTTTGACCTAAATTTATTTTATAATGTTCATATATTTAAGTAATTATCTAATATTTGTTAATTATATAATTTCTGCTAGTTCAATGCTTTCTAAAAGAATACCCAATTTTCTACCATCGGGACTTTGATATTTTTCTAAGGGAGATATGGGGTTGTTAATGAGAAAATTAATTAGATGATTGCCATTGCTTAATTTGCCTTCTTTTACTTCGAAAGTTATTAAATGATTATTTAATTCATCAATATTCTTCAAAGAATAGCGTTTTTTGATTTTATTATTAAAAAATATTTGAAAATTTAAACTTTCGTTTTTTTTAGTAGAAATTGATCTTACCTTTATTTTAACTATATATTTTTTCTTATTATAATTATTGAAATTAAATAGAATTGTTGACATATTTCCTTCTGACCAAATACCGTCTGATCCCATATTGTGAGACCAACCTAAACCAAATACGCTATTATTATCTTTAAAATTCAATATTTTTTTCTCATTTAGATTTAATTTTGAAAATCCAATGTTTTCAAATTTTTCAATATCTTTTTCAGACATTTCATTTTTCAAACCAGGTACCATCACCCATGTGTTATTAACAAAAAAAAAACCAACATCTTTATTTTTATATAAAAATTTTATATTTCTTAAATGATTTTCATTTTCAATTACATAAATAGTTCTGTTATCAAAAGATTTGTTGTTAAATAGAGAAACTAAATTTGATCTACTTTCCGAAGCTGCTTTTCTATTATATCTTGCAAGTCTTATTAAATCTGTTTTTTGAAAATTTTGATTAATTATTACATTTCTAAATTTATAAAGTAAAAATGAATTGTTATTAAAATGCACACTTCTTAGTACATCAAATTGATTATCTAACCGTTTCCAAAAAAAAATATCATTCTTTTTTGGACCTTCCAAAAAAATATTTCCATTATAAATATTTTTAAGTCCCATAGATATATCAATAATTTGGATAAAAAATAATAAAGACAAAATACTTATTGAAATTTTTTCAGAAAACCTTCTATAAATAACAAAAATTGATGCGATAAAAATTAAATAATAAACTGGCCAAAATAGTCTTCCTGACGCTCTTACAAGACTTAAAGGTCCATAAATATATTTTGGCAATTCCAATTCTATTAATGAAATGTTCGAAAAACTTATATTATTTGTTAAGGCAATTATCGTAAATAAAATAGAAATCAACAAATAAGGTCTTAATTTTGTTTTAATTATTTTTTTATAATTAAATATTACCAAAAAAATTAAAATAAAAAGTAGGAGTATTCCTCCTAAGCCTAGATAATTAAATCCTTCCAAACTTTCTCCTGCATGTACTAGAATTGGTGGTAGAAAGTTTGACCATAAAAAAGATCCTTTAGGAACAAAAACTTGGGGGTTAATAATACTTGCTAAATTAAGTTTATAGTATCCGTATCCATAACCTAAACTATCGATTACAGGAATTTCAAAGTAACCAAACACATACATTATGAAAATTACAATTGAAAATGAAAAAAAGATTTCATAAAAAAAATATTTTATATTTTTTGATACTATGAGACGATCCAAAGAAAAAATAATAAAAATTATTGAAATAATTATTGTTAATGAAAAGTGAATCAATGATGATAATGTAATTAATAGCGTCCAATAAATTAATTTATTTTTCTTTTTAATTACGATTTCAATAAAAAAACTTAATAAAATGATCCAATGTGCTGCCAGAGACATATGCGTAACCAGTTTAGTAATAAACACTGGTGAAGTTAAAAAAAATAAACTGGCAATAAATGCATAAGTAGAGTTTTTAGTAAAATATTTTACAATGCAAAATGAAACGAAGGATTGAAGAAAAAAACATAGAAAATACCAAATATTAAAAAAGTGAAAATCTTGAGGTAAAATAAATTTAAATATTTTAAAAACTATAGCTAAAATTGGAACTGCCCCTGTAAAGACTATGGAATTGCCAACATCAATACCATAATTTGGATTCATTCCAACTGGAAACCTCCATACATCGTTTTTAAAATAATACCAAGATACAAGATCTTGGGTCATATCAATTGAAGATAACCAATTGTTATCTGTAAAAGATATGTTTTTTAAACCTAAAATAAAAACTGTTAAAAATAGACCAAAAAAAATATAGGTAATTAAAATTTTTTTATCTTTTAACATTTTTATTTATTCATCATTATTCTAGACAATAATTTGTAAAGAATAAATTATTCGATTTAGAAGATATATATATGTTCAGAAAACCTTGAAAAATATATAATAAAAAAAATTTTATTTTTTTTTCTATCATATTAAATAACTTTACAATTATCTGAATTAATATAATCAAATCTTCATGTATAAAAAAGATGAATTTAAAAAACTAGACGCAAAATATAACACTCATTTATATACTGGTTTGCTTGGATTTGCTATGAGATATTCTCATAGAGAACTTGAAAAGTTCAATGGAAAGAAAAAATACTCTAAAGTTTTGGAAGTAGGAGCTGGCAGTGCTCCCCACATAGATTATTTAAAGCATGAGCATGACGAATATTTCATAGCCGAAACATCAAATGCTGCATTAGAATTTTACAAAAGAATGAAAAATGTTAAAGCTTATTCTTACGATGGAGTAAATTTGCCATTCGAAGATAATTTCTTTGATAGAATAATTATCTCACAGTGTTTGGAGCACGTAAATGAACCAGAAAAATTTTTATTTGAAATGGTGAGTAAATTAAAAAAAGGCGGGGTGCTCTCAATATCTTTGCCAACAGATCCGGGATTATTTTGGAGATTAGGTAGATTGTTCATTAAATATTTTATTGTTAGGAGAACATATAATGTCTCCAAGGAAGAATATGAATATATTAATGCAGTCGAACATATAAATTCAATTTTTACTTTAATTAACCTAATAAGATATAATTTTAATAATCAAATAAAAGAAAATTTTCTTCCATTCAAGATTAAATTGGTAGACTTAAATTTATTTTACATTGTACATATTATTAAATAAAGATGTTCAGAAGAAATTTTTTGAAAATATTTTTTTAATCAATACTAATTTTGTTTTTAATAAAATTTAATAATTTATTGTGAAAAAAAAAATACATCTATCTTCAAGAATATTCCTTATTAATAAAAAATATAAAAAGAACGAACTTTATCATTATATTCAGGACCCCAATAACGTTATTATTGTACCCATATTAAAAAACAAAAAATTTATTTTAGTTCATCAAAAAAGAGAACCAATAAATAAAAAAAATTATGAATTTCCTATGGGTTGGGTTGATAAAGGTGAGAAGCCCATTAAAAGTGCTGCTAGAGAGTTATTAGAAGAAACTGGCTATAAATCTTTAACAACGCCTAAAAAATTATTGATTTTATATTCTGATCCAGGAAGATTGAGTCATAATATTATTTGTTATTACGCAGATCAAATTATTAAAGTAGGAAAACCTGAAAAAGGTATTAAAATTATTTGTTGCAACGAAAAAAAAATTATTAAATTAATAATAAAAAATAAGTTCAATAGTGCGGCTCATATTTCAGCTTTTTATCATTATCTATTAAAAAAGAAATAATTTTTTAATCTGTAATAGAATTAATTTTTAAATTTAACTTTCTATTCTAGGGTAAGGTAAAGGAATAATAAATTTTCCTTTAAATCCTTTTTTTTTTAGGTTTAACTTTAATTCAGATGCTATATGCCAAGAAAATAATATTACAAAATCGGGTGGGTCATTGTACAATTTTTTTTCAGATAGTATTGGTATTTTTTTACCTGGAATATAATTTCCTATTTTATAAGACCCTTCAATTTCTAGTACACAATCGATAATATTTTCATCTAAACCAACATAATTTATTAGAGTAGTTGCTCGCGATGGAGCCCCTATTCCGTAAATTTTTTTATTTTTTTCTTTAAGTTTTTTTAAAATTGAATAAAGATTTAACTTAGAAGCTATTACCTTTTTTTTAAAATTATTGAAGGTTTTCCAATTAAGAAAATTTTTTTCAAAATTTAAAATTTTTTTAACATTTTTATTAATTTTAAATTTCTCTTTTCTTGCAGCATAGACTCTAATTGACCCGCCATGAGTATTTATTTTTTTAGCATGAATTATTTCCATATTGTATTTTTTAAATAAATACTCTAAACTTTTTAATGAATAATATCTTAGGTGTTCGTGATATATAGTGTCATATTGAACTGTTTTGATTAAAGACACCAGATAGTGAGATTCAGATACAAATATTCCATCTTCATCCAATATTTTAAGAATATTTTTCATCAATTTATGAACATTTTCTATGTGTGCAAAAACATTAGTCGCGGTTATAATTTTTGCTTTTCCATATTTTTTTAGCACTAGGTTAGTTGTGGGTTTATCAAAATATTTTATTAGGGTAGGAATTCCATTTCGAATAGCTATGTTTCCAATTTTTTCTGGTGTAATTCCTAAAACTCGATGACTATTTTTAAAATTATTTAATAAATTACCGTCATTGGAGCCTATATCAATTACAAGTTCTTTTGATGAAATATTGATAATTTTTTTACAATCTTTGTATAATTCTTTAAAATTTTCTCTCAAAATTTTTGTTGTACTACTTGTGTAAGGATATTCACTTGGAAATAATATTTCTTTATTAACTACAGTATTTATTTGTACCAAATTAGAACTTAGAGAAAAAACTAGTTCTGAAGGAAAAAATATATCTTCACGCAATGAGCTGTTAATTTTCTTTAATTTGTTAACAGGTGGCAAATAACCTAGTGATAAAATTGATTTTAAATCTTTAATACCAGATATTTGGCACCTATTTATAGTTTTTGATTTTTGGTCCATAATTTTATATTTCTATTATTAAACGCTTATTGTAATAACTTTTTTTTATGAATTTTAAAAGAAA
>Ga0208641_1001487_pt1 | contig 11800 bp, 11 predicted proteins | sample ETN02SmetaG_2_FD_185789 | JGI IMG/M metagenome (GOLD analysis project Ga0208641, IMG submission 185789) | Marine microbial and viral communities from oxygen minimum zone, Eastern Pacific Ocean - ETNP2014F10-02SV253 (SPAdes) (version 2) | ecosystem: Environmental > Aquatic > Marine > Oceanic ... | reverse complement strand
AAATATAGAAAATATATGATTCCTCCTGCCTACGATATCATTCTTGAAAACCCCGTAGAAACTGAAGAAGATACAAGAGCTACCGTTGATATGTTATATGAAATGCCTAGACCTTTTACTTTAAACATTTTTGCTCTAAGAATAATACCTAACACCCAGATGGCAAAAGATCTTGAAAAAAGAGGACTTAAGATTAGTGAAATCGATGCTGACTATTTTACTGGTTACCATCGGACAATGGGAAATGCTCTTGTTTTTGCTCTTACTGTTTGGAAAATCCCTCTGTGGTTATATAAGATATTGCGGAATAAGATTTATCCAACCCACATCAAACAGAAATATTATCCGATTTTGTTCACTTTATGTCGTACTACCTATTACTTAAAAAGAGGATTTGATCATCTAAGATTTATGGACTTTTCCTTTTTACCGGGCAAACTAGGGTACTTTTTATGGAAATTTGGTATCATTAGATTATGGCATCGTTTTATCTTAAAACGCTATAATTTACCAAAAGTAAGCAAAAAGAACTTAGAAGTAAATAAGGCTGTATCTAGTAATTTATAAAATTTAATAGAATAATTTAAATTAATTTAATGAAAAAATTATTTTTCGATAACAAAATAAATATTTTATTTTTAATTACTTCCATAATTTGTTTAGTAGGTGTTTTAGGAATAGAAAATATTTCTTTTAAAAACTCCAAATGGTTATACGACACAAATAATGATGCATCACTTCATCAGTTAGGTTGGCATTTCTTTAAAAATGATATTTGGAGATTCCCGCTTGGTAACAATCCTAATTATGGTGATGAAATTGGTAATTCAATCGTTTACACAGACTCCATTCCATTTCTAGCGTTATTTTTTAAATTATTCAAATCATTTATTCCTGGAAGTTTTCAATATTTTTCTTTTTGGTATTTAATATGCTTCTATTTACAATTATTTTTTTCATTTAAAATCCTAAAAAAATTTACTAATTCAGATTCCCATTCTCTGATAGGATCTCTTTTTTTTCTAATTGCTCCTATTTTTGTTTTTAGAGTAAATTGGCATGCAGCTGGAGCTGGTCACTGGATCTTATTATTCACATTATATTTAATTTTGATGAAAAAAGTTGACAAGACAAAATTACAATGGATATTTATCATTATCTTTTCATCCTTAGTAAATTATAGCTTTACAGCATTAATATTAGTGGTTTATTCCTTTTTAAGAGTACTAAATTTAAAATTTAATAAACAAATTATTTTTAAATTTTTGAAAGATTTTATTTTAATATTTCTTCTCCTAATATTGGTATTATATATTGTTGGATATTTCGAAGTAAGACCTGCGGATACCTTGGGAGTTGGTTTTGGATACTATAAATTAAATCTTCTAAGTATTTTCGATCCAATTAACTCAGCTGATAATATTTCTTGGTCATGGTTTTTACCAGATATCAAATTATCTCGAGGTGAAGAGCTAGAAGGTTTTAACTATCTTGGGTTGGGATGTATGATGATGTTAATATTCGCATTAATTTTACTTTTTAATAATAAATATAAATCAAAAATTTTTGAAGTCAGAAATAATAGGGAAGTTAAATTTTTTATAATAATATCTGTTTTTTTAACTCTATGGGCTTTATCAAACGAAATTGCATTTGGATCATATACTCTTCTAAAAATACCACTTAACAAATATATCTTTGGTGTTTTAAGCATAGCTAAGAATACAGGAAGATATTTTTGGATTGTAAATTATTTTTTATTGATGATGTCTATAGTAATAATTTTTAAGTGCTTTAGTAATAAAAATTCTTTATTAATAATTACTTTATTTTTAGTAGTTCAAATTGCTGATACCTCAGCGGGAATTAAACAACGCATAAATCTTTTTGCACCATTGGACAAAGAGTCTATTTTAAAGGATCGTATATGGAATGATCTATTTAAAAAATATAGTATAGTTAAAACTACGTATCCGATAAGTTGGTCAAAGTTTTTTAGTTCTTTTGCGTATGCTATTGAAAGCAATAATGTAGAAAAAACAAATATAGTTGCCTTGGCTAGAATGAATAGAAGGAAGGCTGCGGAAAGTAGATATGCTTTATATAATAATTTTAAAACAAAAAATTTATCACCTGATACCGTTTATTTAATTGATCAAGCTCATATAATTCTCCTAAAGCATTTATTCCAAAATGAAAATGTCGGTTTCTTCTACAGAGATAATTTCTGGGCAATGGTAATGAATGAAAAGGATCTCATGAATGATAATGATAAACTGAAATTTAATGATATCAGTTTTAAATTGTTAGAATTCAACAAAAAAATAGATTTAAATTTTGCTAAAAAAAATAATTATTATGGTTTTGGGTGGTCTCATAATTTTCATAAATATGGCATATGGTCAGAAGGTCTTATATCAACATTATTATTTAAAACTAAAAAAAATTATAGTGATTTAAAATTAGAAATCATTTGTAAACCTTATATTACAAAAAAAAATAACATTGTAGAATTTGATGTTTTTGTTAATGAAATTTTTAATAAAAACATAAAATTATCAAATAAAAACAATGATCAAAAAATTGAAATTTTAATTGATAAAAAGCTTTTAAAAAATAACGAAATTAAAGTTGATTTTAATTTTAAAAATCTAGTTTCACCTTATGAAGTATTTGAAAGTCCCGACTCCAGAAAGCTTGGTATACTAGTAAAAAGTATTAAAATTAATCCAATTTAAAATTATAGGAATTCTTAGTAAGAATGTTATAAGACAAATATGAAAATTGGAATTTATTTTTTTAAAATCAAATTATTTCTAGTAAGATTGTTGTGCTACGAAAAACCTTTAAGGGTTGTTTTTACAAAGTACCTTTCTTTATTATTTAAAACTTTTAGACCTCATTATGAATCGGTGCTCTACGAAGGATGTTTAGAAGCAAAAAAGCTAGGCTTTAATGAAGTATGTGTTTTAGAATTAGGGGTGGCACAAGGCAATGGAATTATGGCGCTAGAAAAATATAAAAAACGAATTCAAAAAGTTTTAAATATTAAAATTGATATATATGGATTTGATATGGGTACCGGAATGCCAGAAATCAGTATTCCTGAAGACTTACCATTTTATTGGAAACAAGGCCAATATAGGACTGATAAAGAACTTTTAGAAAAAAATACCAATAGTAAAATTTTTTTCGGTAATGTTAAAAATACCGTTGACGAATTTATTAAAATTAATCCTAAAACAATTTGTTGCATTTTTTTTGATCTTGATCTTTATTCATCTACTTTGAATTTTTTAAATCAAATACCAAAGTTGGAAAAATACATGTTACCTAGAGTTCTATGTTATTTTGATGATCTTTATACTGTTTATAATTACAATGGCCAATGTAATGGAGAACTGAAAGCCATTGATGACTTTAATAAAAAAAATTTAGATTACAAATTAAGTTATTCTATCGATCACATTCATAGTTATAAATTTCCATTGGCAAAAAGCACTATACTCACAATACATTCTTTTAAACACAAACTTTATAATAAATACATAGGAAGAGAAGATGATAAAAATATTGGATTTAAATCCAAAAAATATGACTTCAAATTTCTTGAATAAATACTAAAAAAATTTACCAGAATAATTTTCCACATGAATAAGATTGTTCGAAATAAAAAAATTTATGCAATTATCGTTTGTTATAATGCTGCACCAGTAATTGCAGATCTATACAAAAGAATAGACAAGGAAATATTTGACAAAATATACTTTTTTGATGATTGCTCACAAGATAAATCCGTAGAAATAGCAAAACAATTTGATTGGGTTGTTATTGAAAATGAAAAAAATTTAGGTCACGGGGGTAATTTAAAAAAAGCAATACAGATGGCTTTTGAAAATGGAGCAGATTATGCAGTAGAAATTCATGCTGATAATCAATACTCGCCGAATGAGGTTATTAAAGCAAAACAAAAATTATTGGATGGTTATGATTTTATTATTGGTTCTAGATTTCAAAATAAAAATCCTTTTCTTAAAGATGGTATGCCTTTTTTAAGATATATAACAAATAAATTAATGAGTTTAATGACAAGTTTTATTTGTGGTATAAAATTAACAGAATTTCATACTGGGTGTAAAATTTATGGGAAAAAATTTTATGAAAAAGTTCCATATCAAAAAAGTTCTGACAACTATCTTTTTTCATTTGAAATTATATTACAAACTGCTTTTTTCAATTTAAAATATGGCGAAATAAGCATTTCTTCCTCTTATGAAGGATATCATCGATCGTGCAATTATTCTAATGGATTCCTTTATTTACTAGGAAATATTAAAACTATAATATATTTTTTTCTATCAAAATTTAATTTATATAAATCTAATATTTTTAGATAAAAAATTTATTGTATATGATAAAAAAGTTTCTAGACTTAGGCTTACAACCTCTTGCAAATAAATTTTTAACAAAAAAAGATTTACTGAAAGAAAAATCTGAAAATTATTACCGTTTAGAATTGGGATTTAATACAAAAAGCAAACTAGTTTCAATTTTGAATACTGTTTCATCTAAAAGAATGTTTGATAACAAATACCCTTATAGGGCATCCATGTCTAAAACAATGTTAAATTCTTTTAAAAATTTAGCAGATAAAATAAATAATAAATTTAAGCCAAATTTTATTATGGAAATAGGAAGTAATGACGGATCTTTTATTAAAAATTTTAACAAAAAAAAAGCTATTGGTATAGAACCGTGTAGTAATATGGCCAAAATCACCCGAAATATGGGTTACAAAACTTACACAAACTTTTGGAATATTAAATTAGCAAAGAAAATTAAATCACAAATTAGAAAAGTTAATTTAATTTACGCTGCCAATACGTTAAGTCATATTGAAAATTTAAACTCTGTTTTTAAATCTATTAATTATGTTTTATCGGATGATGGAATCTTAATAATCGAAGATCCATCACTTTTAGAATGCCTTAAAAAAGTTTCTTATGATCAATTTTATAACGAACATATATATGTATTTTCTTTGCTAGCTATAAAAAATTTAATAAAAAAACATAATTTAGAAGTTTTTAATATTGAAAAATTAAGTACTCATGGTGGTTCATTAAGATATTTTATTAAAAGAAAAACTAATAAAAAAATTAGTATCAATATAAAAGTAAAACATCAGCTAAAACATGAAATAAAATTTGGGCTTGGCACATACTCAACATATATCAAATTTAAAAATAGAGTAAAAAAATCACGAAAAAAATTAAGAAAAATTTTTTCAAGACTTAAAAAGAAAAATAAAAAAATTATTGGCTATGGGTCGACAGCAAAAGTATGCACCATTTTAGCCTATTGCAAAATTAAAAGTGAAACTTTGGAATATTTTTTTGATACTACTCCAAACAAGGTTGGTAAATATATGCCTGGATCTCATATATACATAAAAAAATATACTAAACCATTAACGGATGAAGCTGATTATATTTTCTTAGGTGCGTGGAATTTTAAAAAAGAAATATTTAATAAAGAAAAAAAATTTATAAAAAGAGGTGGAAAATTTATTACTCATGTCCCCTTCCCAAAAATAATTTGATAAATAATTATTATTCAAGTTATTTTTTTTTAAACCTTCGGTCTATACCAAGAACTTTTTCCCATTAAAGCATTTATCAAGCCCAAATATCTATAATAGTAAATCTCTTTTTTTTCTTTATTAAATAGCAAAGAGTAAATTATAAATTTAAAGATCGCAGAACTTAATTTAGTAAAAACAATAAAAAGAATAGCCAAAAAATCTTTGTGTTTCTTGTGATAATACAAAGTAGACCACATCCAGTGCCAATTACGTGATAACTCCATTTCCTTATTCAAAGCTTCATCATGTGATTGTCCACCTTTGTGATTAATTTTTATTGAAGGAACTAAATAAATTTTTTTTTTATTATCATTTAATCTTTTGCATAAATCTATTTCTTCAAAATAAAAGAAAAAATTTTCGTCAAAAAAACCTATATCTTTAAACTCAGTAATATTTAAAAACATCGCAAAACCTTTTACATTTTTTACTAATATCGGTTGAGAATTTTTGTTATTAATTTCTATACTTTCATCTTTTTTTTCTTGCACATGTGGGGCAATAATAGCAAATTCTGGGATTTGCTTTATCGCAGCAAAAAAATTTTCAAGTGTTGAAGGCTCTAAAGTAGTGTCGGGATTTAAAATTAGCGCGTATGTAGTTTTAACTTTTTTTAAACCAATATTGTTAGCTTTTCCATAACCAAAATTTTCTCCACTTAAAATACACTCAACATTGCTAAATTCTCTTTCAATGCCTTTTTTTAAATCTAAATTATTCGAATTTTCAACAAGTATGACCTGGCATTGTCTATTGATTGAATTTAGGCAATTTCTAATTATTTTATCACTTTTAAATGAAGTTATTACAATTGTGATATCTTTAATTGACATTATTTAAACATAATTGATTTTATACTCTAATTATTTTAATAATTTAATTTATAAGATCATACCTTTTTTGTAAAAACAAATATGAAAAAATTTGTTGTAACTGGCGGCTCTGGATTTATAGGAAGTAATTTAGTAAAATTTTTACTTAACAAAAATTATTTTGTTATTAATGTTGATAAATTAAATTATTCTGCTAATCCCTACAATTTAAAAGAAATAGATAAAAATAAAAATTATGTTTTTTATAAACAAGATATTAATAATAAAAAAGAAATATTAAAAATTCTAAATCAATTTAAACCTATCGGTATTTTTAACCTGGCTGCTGAAACACATGTTGACAGGTCTATTGATGATCCAAAAAATTTTATTAAAAGTAATATTTTGGGTGTTTATAATTTACTCACTACGATAAATAAATATTTAAAAAAAAATAAAAAAAAAATTAAATTGGTGCACGTTTCAACCGATGAAGTTTATGGTGATATAAAAATAAAAAAAAGATCTAATGAAGAATTTTCTTATAATCCTAGTTCTCCTTATTCAGCTTCAAAGGCAAGTGCGGACCACTTAATTAAATCTTTTGTAAGGACTTACAAACTTCCTGCCGTAATATCCAATTGCTGTAATAATTATGGACCAAATCAATTTCCAGAAAAACTAATACCAAAACTAATTTATAATATTATAAAAAATAAACCGTTGCCAATATATGGTAAAGGTCAAAATTCTAGAGAATGGATACATGTGCAAGATCATTGTGAAGCACTTTTAAAAATATTTCTTAAAGGTAAAATTGGTGATAGCTATAATGTTGGATCTAACCAGAATATTAAAAATATAGATATAGCAAAAAAATTATTACTTATCCTTAAAAACAATTCAATCGTTAAAGGAAACAAAGTAAAAATAACATTTGTAAAGGATAGACCGGGACATGATTTCAGATATGCGCTGGATTGTAAAAAAATACACAAAAAACTTAAATGGGAATCAAAAATAAATCTCAATATTGGTTTAACGGATACGTTTCGATGGTATTTAAATAATATGAGTTTTTTTTCAAGTGTCTCCAAAAAACTATATGATAAAAGATTAGGATTAAAATAAAAAATGATTAAAAAAGGAATTGTGCTAGCTGGAGGATATGGAACGCGAATGAGTCCGCTCACAAAAGCGGTTAATAAACAACTCCTTCCGATTTATGATAAACCTTTAATTTACTATCCATTATCCATTTTAATGTTAGCAAAAATAAAAGATATCTTGATCATTGTAAACAAAAGTCAGTTAACACAATTTAAAAAAATTTTACCTGAGGGTAAGAGCTTGGGTATTAAAATTACCTACGCTGAACAAAAATATCCAAGAGGTTTACCAGAAGCATTCATAATTGGGAAAAAATTTATTGGTTCTAACAATGTTGCAATGATACTTGGGGACAACTTCTTCTATGGTCAAAATTTAACCAAAAAATTAAAAGAATGTACAAAATTAAAAACAGGGGCAAAAATATTTATTCATCCTGTAAGTGACCCATCGCATTATGGGGTGGTTAAAATTAATCAAAAAAACAAAATACTAAAAATTATAGAAAAACCTAAAAAATACTTATCTAATCTAGCTATTACTGGATTATATTTCTTTGACAATAACGTTATTAAATACGCCAGTAACTTGAAACCATCTAAAAGAAATGAAATTGAGATTGTTGATTTATTAAAAAAATACAATAGTAAAAACAAATTATCTGCTGAATGGATTGGACGTGGCGGGGCATGGCTTGATACTGGTTCTGTTAAAGATTTTTATGAAGCTTCAGGCTTTGTAGCTGCTCTAGAAAATAGACAAGGACTAAAAATTGCCTGTCTTGAGGAAATTTCTCTTTCAAATCGCTGGATAGGTAAAGAACAAATAAAATCAGCTATGAAGTTTTATGGAAAATGTGATTATTCAAATTATTTAAAGAAATTGATTGAATGAAAATTCTTAATACTAAATTTAGCGGTCTCAAAATAATCAAGGGAATAACTCACCATGATAAAAGAGGATATTTTAGAGAAACTTTTAAAAATAATTTATTTAAAAATAAAAATTTTATTTTTTGGTGTATGTCCAGTTCCAAAAAAAATGTAATTAGAGGTTTTCATTTACAAAAAAAATTTCAACAAGAGAAATTTGTTTCTGTAGTAAAGGGCAAAATTTTTGACGTGATTTTGGATTTAAGAAAAAAATCAAAAACATACGGAAAGAAATTCTCAATTATTTTATCTGACAAAAATTCTATTTCGCTTTTAATACCAGCGGGTTTTGCTCATGGATTTTGTGGCCTAGAAAAAACTAATTTAGTTTTTTATGGTTGCACAAATTATAGATCAGCAAAAGATGAGATTGGTATTTTATGGAATGACAAATTTTTTAAAATAAAATGGCCCACAAAAAAACCGATTATTTCTTCTAAAGATAAAAATAATATAACTTTTGAAAAATATAATAAATTATACCTATAGTAACTTGCTACAAAAGTTTCCTTATCAATTCTCCAAACTTTCCCTGTTTAAAAAGATCATTCAAACCTTTCTCAAATAAAATACTGTCAAAATCTTTTCTTATTATAAAAATTTGAGTCAATTCACTCCCCCATTTTTTTAAAAAAACTTCAGAGTAAGCTTTATTTCTTTTTTCAGTTTGTGCTGATGTTTCGTTACCGTCCCATGTGGATTTGCCATGAAAATGAAGTAAATAAGAATTTATTAAAAAATTTACATTATATCCTCTTTTTGCTGATCTTATTCTATAATCGATATCCTCAGCTCCATTAATGAAAGACTCATCAAAATATCCTACCTCATTTAAAATTTTATAAGGTATTTTAAAACAAAAAAAAGGCATCAATAAAAACTGAAACTGCTTCTGAGATGAAAATTTTTTTATATGATTTTTTACAATATCATTTAATAAATCATAATTCTCATTAAATTCATCAAATCTCATAGTTGGTTTTAAAATCAAATCTCCACAATCTGATTTGTATTTAAATAAAAAATTAGATACGGGAATAGAAATACTCATGGAGTTTGATTTTAACGGTTCAAACCAATTTTTTGTAAAAATAATATCGTTGTTTAGAAAAATTAAATTTTTTTTATCTTTTTTTGCGATAGTAATAGCCTGATTAACATTTTTTGCGAAACCGTATGGATGTTTATTTTTAATGATATTAATTTTTTTATAAAAGGAAAAATTTTCCAATTCACTTCCATCATTATCTATTAGAAAAAATTCGTCACCATCATCCATCTTTGTATATTTGAAAAAAGATTGTAATGCATAACCTGTATAAAAGTTTGAACTTTTTAAGGTTACCATTGCAAAAACGTTGTTCATAAGTAAGAAAATTAATATAATTATTTTACTATATTTTTTACTTAATCTATAAGAATTAATAAAAAAAATTAATACTTTTAAAAAATATGCATAACGCAACCATCTATTGTCATAGTCTTCATGATAGTATGCTTTCTAAAATTAAAAAAGTTGGCTATGTACCCGTGGGACTTGGAAGTGGTAAATTTTCTGCTGAATGGTTGAAAGATGACACTCTCATAAATATTTCTCATAAAAACAAATATTACGCTGAATATACTTTTTACTATTGGTTTTGGAAAAACATCTTACCTAAAATTGAAGACGGTCATTGGATTGGATTTTGCTCGTATAGAGAACTTTGGGGAAATAAGAAAATAATTACCGAAAATTCAAAATTTGAGGATGTTGTACTAACACAAATTCCAAATGAATGGAATAAATTTGATACAATACTTGGTGAACACATTTTCATGAATAATTTGAAATTTTCAAAATTGATAAAACACGGAATTTGGTCCTTAGTAAGAAATCCATCTGCCTTATTAAAGTCAAAAAGAAATTTAAGATTCCATTTTGACATGTGGCATGGCAATGGCAATTTGGATAAAGCAATTAATGTTCTTGACAACAAAGATAGAATTGACTTCCAACAATACATGAAAAAAAATGTCTCTTTTGTACGAGGAAATATGTTTGTTTGTCGTTCTAAAAAGATTATTAATGATTATTTTAGTTCGGTGTTTCCATGGCTTCAAAGATGTGAAAAAATTTTTGGTTTCAATTTGGAAGGTTATGGCAAAACAAGGATGTATGCATTTTTGGCTGAAAGATATTTATCCTATTGGTTTACTAAATATACAAAGCCATTACTTTGGCCAGTAATTTTCTTTGATACAACAAAAAATTAAATGAAAAAAATTAGAAAATTCAAACTTAAATCATATTCTAGATTTTCTGGAAAACTTATGCCAATAAATTTTGATAAAAAATTTCCCATAAAAGTCAAAAGAATATTTTTTATAAATGGAAAAAAAAGTAAAATTAGAGGTGAGCATGCCCACAAAAAATGTTCCCAACTTTTTATTCCTATTCATGGAAAAATGGCTTTAACAATTGAAACACTGAATAACAAAAAAAGTATAATATTAAGTCGTTCATCAAAAACAACCATATTAGTTCCACCTAAATATTGGTGTAGTATAAAATTTCTTGAAAAAAATTCTATTTTGATGGTTGCTTGCAACAAGTATTACGATGCATATGACTATTTGGAAAGCTTTGAAGAATATAAAGAATATTTAAGGAAAAAATGAAAGTTTTGATTACCGGTGCTTTGGGACATATAGGATCATTTGTTGCAGAAAATATTCACAAAATCACAAAAATAAAAGAAACTGTATTAATTGATAACTTTGAATCAGGCAAATTTAACTCACTATATAACTTAAATAAAAAATCAAAATTAAGTTTTTTTATAAAAGATTTAAATAATAAAAAAACTTTAGATAATTTTAAAAATATAAATTATTTAATTCATTGTGCTTCAATGACTAATGCTGAAAAAAGTTTTGAAAAAAAAAATGAAATGTTTAAAAATAATTTAAACTGCCTTAAAACCGTAATTAATTTTTGTATTTCAAACAAAGTAAAACTAATTCATATTTCCTCAACAAGTGTATATGGAAAACAAGCAGTTTTAGTAGATGAAACATGTGAAAAAAAATACCTAAAACCTCAATCACCGTATGCTAAAATAAAGTTAATTGAAGAAAATTTATTAAAAAGACAAAAAAAATTAAAATACACAACCTTTAGATTCGGAACTATTGCTGGTGTATCTAAGGGGATTAGATTTCATACTGCTGTTAATAAATTTTGTTTTAACGCCGCATTAAATGAAAATATTACAGTTTATAAAACTGCACTTCATCAATATCGTCCTTATTTATCTATA
>Ga0208641_1001480_pt1 | contig 11816 bp, 9 predicted proteins | sample ETN02SmetaG_2_FD_185789 | JGI IMG/M metagenome (GOLD analysis project Ga0208641, IMG submission 185789) | Marine microbial and viral communities from oxygen minimum zone, Eastern Pacific Ocean - ETNP2014F10-02SV253 (SPAdes) (version 2) | ecosystem: Environmental > Aquatic > Marine > Oceanic ... | reverse complement strand
AGAACCATCTCGATACTCTTTCAGTTTGAAAGGCGGGAGATAATTGGATATTTTCAACCATAAAGGAATCTGTCTTAGGGAAGGAAAAAAAGCAGTATATTTAGATCCTGCAACCAGTAGACCTGATGGTGCTGTAACTCACGCCCATTCTGACCATCTCAGACCAAATACCCATATGACAAAACCAACTGCTGAAGTTATGAAAGTGAGAACTGGATCAACAAAAGCTACGACACATGATTATCATGAAAAATTCAAAATAAATGACTTTGAACTAGAATTCATCTCTGCCGGTCATGTAGTAGGCTCGGCAATGATTGAGTGTAATGGATTACTTTACACGGGTGACTACAACCCATACGGAACTGTAACTTCTGGTAAAGCTGAACCTCAAAAATGTGAAACTTTGATTGTAGAATCAACCTATGGAAAACCTGACCAAATACTGCCTGATAGAAATGAAGTTCTAGAAGACTTGCAAGCTTGGATTGGTGCTACTTCTGCTAATGGTGGTGGAATAATAGGTGCCTATTCACTTGGAAAAGCCCAAGAAGTTATAGCAACGGCAAATAAGGCTGGAGTAATACCTGCTGTGTCAAATGAAGTCGGGTCTGTTAGTGATATATACAAAAAATACAATGTTCCCTTGGATTATGTTAGATATGAAGATTTAGATGATGTTGAAAAGAAAAAACCCGGATTATTAGTTACTTCGACTAGTGCTACTAATGGTAAAAAACCTGAATCGGCCGTCCAAGAATTAAGAAAAAGTGGAGCTAAAGTAGCCAGAGTATCGGGATGGTGTGCTTTTGCAAAATGGGCTCTAAGAGGGGTTGATGCAGGCTTTCCAATAAGTGATCATGCAGATTTTGCAAGTACAATGAAATTTGTAGAAGAATGTAATCCAAAACAAGTCTATACTGTACATGGCTCAACCAAAGAATTAGCCAAACAAATTGAAAAAAAATTAGGAATAAATGCACAGCCATTACCTAAATATGGGGAAGCTACAATAGAAGATTACAATTAATCATGTCAAAAGGAAAACTAGTTTTGGTGAGGCATGGACTCTCAGTCTACAATGATCAAAATCGATTTACTGGATGGAAGGATGTAGATCTAAATCAACAAGGTAAAGATGAAGCTGAACAAGCTGTAGAACTATTGAAAAATTATAACTTTGATATGGCTTTTACATCTGATTTAATCAGAGCACAAGACACCTTGGAAATAATACTAGAAGGAATTAAACAAAGCAATATTCCTATCATAAAAAATTTGGCACTCAACGAAAGAGATTACGGTGATTTAATTGGTCAAAATAAAGCTGAAGCTGCTGAAAAATTTGGTGCTGAACAAGTTCACATATGGAGAAGGAGTTACGATATTCCGCCTCCCGGTGGTGAATCGCTAAAAGATACTGCCGATAGGGTAATACCATATCTAAAGAATGAGATAATGCCGCACATTATAGAAGGAAAACATGTCATAATCGGCGCCCATGGTAATAGTATCAGAGCTATTGTTATGCATTTACAGAATTATACTCCAGAACAAATATTGAAAACTGAAATCGGATGGTGTGAACCATGGATTTTTGATTTTAAAGATAATGATGTCACTAAATTAGAAATCGTATCTAGGCCTGGAAGCAAAAGTATGAGTCGATTGCCGAACTAACGTTCTTCAGACCAACCTTTAATCATTTGAAGATTACCTTTGGTGGCTTTTATTTTCTGAGCACGACCCCATTCATCTTTGATGATTATATCATTACCATCTGCAAGTAAAGTTGCTGTAACAAAATATCCTGATTCTGATTTAAACTGAATCTCTAACTGTCTTTCAGAACCTACGTCCTCCCAAACGACAGGATAACCTAGTTCATCATAGTAATCACTTATTTTTTTCATGAACCTATCGGCTGCAGACATATCTATTTCAGACACCGGGAGACCGTTATTAATTGTTGTTTACCGCAGGAACATCCCTAAAGAGTGCATTCTTTGGACAAATGAAGCCCCCTAGTGTAGCGGTCCATCATTCAGGCCTTTGGAGCCTGAGACCTCGGTTCGAATCCGAGGGGGGCTACCAACTTAAAGACCATAAATTTTAGTATATTTTGATTGTAAGTATTTTACAAAATCATCACTGCTTGGTTCTTTTCCAGTAGCCTGAATCATCAAATCTGCTGGAAGCAATTTAGATCCATGAACATGGATATGACTTCGCATCCAATCTAATAGAACTGTAAATTCTCCTTTAGCTATCTTATCTGGAATGGTCGAATCATCTGCTAAAGCTGCAGCATATAATTGAGCTGCATAAAGATTCCCAAGAGTATAGGTTGGGAAATAACCAATAGCTCCCATTGACCAATGAATATCCTGTAGGACTCCCTTGGTATCATTAGGAGGCGTTACGCCTAAATATTCTTCCATCTTACTATTCCAAAATTCTGGTAAATCTCCTACTTTAATATTTCCATTCACCAATTGTTTTTCAATTTCATATCTCACCATAATGTGAAGATTGTAAGTTGCTTCATCAGATTCAACCCGAATAAGTGATGGTTGAACTGTATTGACAGCTCTATGCAAAGTATCTACGTCTAAATCTGAAGGTAAATGATCAAAACAAGACTTGAATTCATCAATATAATATTGCCAAAAACCATGACTTCTACCAACCATATTTTCCCACATTCGAGATTGAGATTCATGAACTCCTAAGGATACAGCTTGACCCATAGGTGTTCCTTCATGTTCTTGCAATAATCCTTGTTCATATGTTCCATGACCTGTCTCATGCATTACTCCATACAAACATCCAAATGGAAATTCTTCATCATATCTAGTAGTAAAACGAACATCATTTGGCCCTGCCCCAGAACAGAAAGGATGAGTTGATGTATCCATTCTTCCGGCATCAAAATCAAAACCTATACTTTCAGCGACTTTTAACGAAAAATCGCGTTGTTTTTCTTCAGAAAATTCACCTATGTCTAGAAAACTTGTATCTGGTTGATTTGGACTTTCACCTACTGCTTTGACAAGAGGTACTATAGCTTCTCTAAGCCCTGCAAAAAGAGGATCTAATTGAGATACTGTCATTCCAGGTTCATAGATATCTAACAATGCATCATAGATATTATCCTCATATCCATAAAATTCTGCAGTTTTACATGTTAATTCAACCGTTTTCTCAAGATATGGCTGAAACTTTTGGAAATCATTTTCAGATCTAGCTTCTTGCCAAACTTGAAGAGCTTGGGACTTGTGACGTGCTTTTTCTTCAACTAAATCTTCTGGAAGTTTTGTAGCTTTATCATAAGAACTGCGTATTTCTCTAACATTAGCTGCTTGTTCTGCAGTAAGTTTTTGTGATTCTAAGGAATCTAATAATTTCCCCATTTCAGGAGCTGTAATTCTAGAATGTGTTTGTTTTGACAAAAATGCCATCATTTCTGAACGTAATTTACCTCCCTTAGGTGGCATCATTGTTTCTTGATCCCAGCCCATTAAGCCTGTTAAACTACCTAATAAATTTAGCTCTTTTACTCTGCCTATGAATTCATCATATTCGGACATAGAATGGGGGAATGGTGGGACAATTAAAGAGTTGAGTTTATTCTATTCCATTATTTGTTAAAACAAAATCTTCAACTGATTCTTCAGGAAGTGATCTATGTTTCTTGAGTCTGATATGGCGTAAACCTGGAGTTTTTGTTTTCTCTAAATGTATTATTGTCTTAGAAAGGTGCATTAGAGATTTACCAAAATAAGGTCCAATCTCTCCATCTTTCTCATAAACTTGAGCTGTAATTAAAACGGGATAATCTCCTTTTTCAGCTAAAGGTTGAAGAATCGAGGTCATTTCCAAAAATTGGCGTGAAGAAAGATGTTTGTTCTTCATGTATGATAACCGAACGTAAGCATTGATAGTATCTACAACAATTAAAGAAATTTTATCATGTTTCTCTAATTTGCTAGTTAAAGTCTGGTGAAGATCATTGAGACTTGATGGTCTGATCAATAATAATTTTGATGCATCACAATCTCCAAATATTTGCGTCATTCTTTCAATGGACAAACCTTCTGTATCTACAAACAAAACAACATGATCTGGATAAGATTCAATTGCCTCTCTAGACAATTGTAAAGCCATACTTGTCTTTCCTGTCCCTGCTTCTCCATAAACAAGTGATACTGTTCCTTGTTCAATTCCGCCTGCAAGTAGTTTGTCAACTCCTTCGCAAGTAGTAGGAAGTCGGGGAATCATGTTCCCATCATTCCATATGTCGTTAAACTACTTAGTGTGTTCGACGTCTTAGCATTCCAACAACACCAAGTGCTGAAATTGCTAATAATAGATTGAAACCTGGTAACAGTCCTTCGTCTTCCAGTTGTTCTAGAATAGATACTGGAAGTACCTGTTGCCTACAATTTTCTCCACCATCTTCATCTTTTGCACAGATTATCAATGTGAAGGTGTCGCCTTCTGCAAATTTATGTGAAACATTACCGTCTTGTGTAATCAATGGAGCAGTTCCATCTCCAAAGTCTATATTGAAGATAATTGTGTCAGCACCTGGATCGGTAGCTCCAAATTTAAAGTCCAACACTTCTCCTTCCTGTCCACTACCTGGCATTTGGAATTCTGTGAAAATTGGCGCTACATTTTCAATCGTTACAACTAAACCTTCCGAAACTCCCCCACCGTCTTCGTCTTCTGCAGTAACTCCTATAATAAATTCGCCGTCATCAATGAACAAGTATTGAGCAAAATTTCCTTCGACTTGTGTTCCATCTGGGAAAGTCCAAGTCACTTTTACCGTGTCCTCAGGGACATCAAATGTTTGTGCATTGAAAGATAGGGTCTGTCCTTCTTGACCGAAATCATCGTAAGACACTTGCAAAGTTGGAGGTGCATTCTCAACAATCAATTCAAATTCTTTGGTTGTTGTCACCGTTCCATCCGATACTGAAACTACTATGGTGTAAATTCCATCGTCAGGATATCCATACCTTACAGAATCGTCTTCTATCGAATTTCCATAGCCCATGTCCCAACTGTACTCTAGGTCATCTTCGTCTGCATCGAATACATCTACCTCGAAATTGAACATCTCTCCTTCGTATACTCTATCTGTGTTGAGTTCTCCGATTTCTGGAGCGTGATTCAGAACAATTTCAGTTTCAAACTCTGCCATGTCTTCCATATTCCAATGTTCATCGTACATGTAAACGGCAAACAAGTAAGTTCCTTCTTCATCAGCAGTCCATTCAAAATTAATGTCCTCATTCTCTGATGAGGTGATTACTGCGTCTGTATAATCTCCATCTATGTAGTCCCAGTCATCATTGCTCTCATTAAAACGAAGAACATCGAAGTAATACTCAGTCCCGATTTCTCCATCATAATTTGTTTGTGGGTTCAGATTAATACGAACACTGTCGCCGTCCTGACTGAATTGATCGATGAACCATTCATCAGACATAATCAATGAGAAATTGAAACTATCTTCCTTGTTCCATTCATCATCGTATAGATCAACGGTGAACAAATACTTTCCTGGTTCATCAACCTCTAACCCAATCTCAAACCAATCGCTATCATCATAGTATATGGTATGATTTTCGCCTGAATAATCAACGTAATCCCCATTCTCGTCCCAGATAATGGCTTCGACATAGACATCCATTTCACAGTCACAATCTGTATCAGGATCGTATGCGATAATTAGTTGGTTCCATTGGTGCTCATCATTCTCGTCATGTGTACCATAATAATCCCAATAACTAAACCGCTCATCGTAGTCTTCATCACCGCCACCATTGCCATCATCATCACAGTGAGCCCATACCTCATAGTATCCCTTTTCGTCATCTGTCGAGGCATACCATTCGTATTCACCACACGTCTCATTGTAGAGCCAAGCCTCTCCAGTCTCGTTGGTCTCGACGTAGGCATGGTACTCCCATTCCTCAGTTGAATGGTTGTACTTGGAGATCTCAATTCCGACACCTTCAACTCCGTTTTCTTCTGACATACTACCTTGGTGAGCAACAAATCCTACATCATCATAGACTGCATATTCATCATCATCAACTACAAGGTTGTCTACATTGACAACTTCGAATTCGGTTGAATCTCCATATGAGTAGAAAGATCCTGTCTGAAGCATGGCATCGTCCTCTTCATAGTAAACATCTTGGGTATACCACCCTTCGGTCAAATTAGAAGAGACAAAAAGCATGCCGTAGTAATTTGGATTGCCGCTATCTACTAAATTCCAGTCCTCATCATAAATTTCGAAGTAGGCATCTTCCTTAAATTCGTCATTTTCTAAAACACCACCAATGTAATCATTGACATAGTCATCTTCATCCCAATCATCGATGACACCTATATGTCCAACGCCGTTGTCATCACCAGTTCCATTGCCTCCGCCACCATCGGACTCTAGATATACATCATAAAACCAGAATATGTCTTCCTCATTCCAGTCCTCGTCATACAGGTAAACACCGAAATCATAGCTACTATCTTCGTAAGCAGTCCATTCCTGCTCGAACCAATCTGAATATCCATTGTTTATGTCGTGCTCATCACCAATAGTGTCTACATAATCACCAGTCGCATTATCATAAACGTCCACATACACATAGATTGTTACATTACAATCACACTCAGTATCTGGATCGTAACCTATTATGATTGTATCAGAAGGATAAACATCGTAATCCCAATCATAGAACCATTCGTCATAGTCTCCGTCACCGCCTCCACTGCCACTTGAACGGGCATGGAGTTCAATACCTAGGTATTCTTCTTCGTCCTCTAGATTTTCATCCTCATCATAAAGTTTGATTTTGAAATCAAAGGTTCCATTGTATTCAGGTGACCATGATTGGTACCAGTAATCATCATCGTCACTGTAAATGGTATAATCTTCTTCAGTTCCATTTACCCAATAACCAGTTTCATTGTCGTAAACATCGATTACTAATGTTATGTTAATGTCACATTCACAAGTTGTATCGGGGTCATACTCTATCTCGGCTGTGTCATCATATCCGTCGTCATCATTATCGTAGGTATATGCATCAATCCAATCAAACCATTCATCCTCGTCACCTGGACCACCAGCCCCGCTTGTTTGGTACAAGTAAACATTGTAGACCCAGAATTCATCCTCCCAATTCCAGTCATCATCATACATATAGACATAGAAATCGTAGGATTGAGTCTCACGGGAAGTCCAAGATTGTTCAAAGTATTCCTCTTCAGTACCGTTAATTATGTGATAATCGTACTCATGATCTACCCAATCGCCTGTTGAATTCTCATAAACCGAAATTTCAACGTCAACTTCTATTTCGCAATCGCAATCTGTATCTGGATTGTAACTAATAGCTATAGTATCATCCAAATTATCTTCATCATTATCTTCGGTTTCGTAATCCCAATCTTCAAACCATTCATCATTATCACAATCAGAATCATTACTATCTTCGTCACATTCTAAGTATACTGTGAAATTGAAGTGATCTTCGTATTCCCAATTTTCATCATATAGATAAAATTCGAAAGTGTAATTGCCGTTCTTGCTTGGTGACCACTCATCTGTTTCAAAGGAATCAACTTCGGTACCGTTTATTTCGTGATTATAATAGTCGCCACCGTCATAAGCTCCAGTATCATTGTTGTATGCTGAGAAATCAACTTCGATATCGATTGTACAGTTACACTCGGTGTTTGGATCGTATTTGGTAATTATGCTGTTAGCTACACCATCACCGTTTGTATCGTTAGTCTCATATTCCCAATCTTCAAACCATTCATCATAATTGGTACTAGTACTTCCAAAAGAATGTAACCATCCACTCTGTAATAATTCACCATCTTCTTCATAATAGAAATCAAAGGTATAGTTGCCTTTCTCGACGTCATCTAACAAATAGATATCATAGCCATAATAGTCATGATCTGTGTTACCTGAATCATACAAATCTCCGTCTTCATCGTATATCTCTATGTAGGCATCATCTTTAGTTTCATCATCCTCAAAGACATATGCGAGAAAATCATCGTAATCACCAGCACCATCCCAATCTTCTACACTCACTTGATGGCTGAGATTATTTACTGCATCTACTTCAGTATAGGAGACGGTTTCTTCTTCTAAATCTGTACCATTATCTGATGCCGTCCAGCGGTACTCTCCACTGCTTGCATTCTTAACTATAAATTCGCCATCATCATTAGTTGTTCCATTCGCATAGTATGCCCAAGTTAAACCATTGAAATATTCTACACTTATTTCGACTTCCTCTATACCATCATCTTCGTTGTGTGCAAAAAGAACAATATCATTGTTAACTTCGTCTTCATCATCTGCCCCTACATAATTATCAACATTAATTGTATCATCAGAGGCTGGAGGAGAACTTGTCATTGGTGATAACTCAACATCTGTTACATTCCAATTATCTTCTAAATTATTCCATTCATCATACATTTCTACATAAAAATCGAAAGTTCCATCGTAATCAGGAGTCCAATCTTGGCTAAACTGATCCCATTCTCCATTGTTTATAGTGTGTTCATCGTAAATATAGTCCACATATCCATCCTCATCGTAAATATCGACGTAAACTATTATGTCGATATCACAGTCACATTCTGTATCTGGATCATATTCTATATAGATAGTATCATCCGACCCATCGCCGTCCTCGTCATACACATCCTCATATATGTCGTAAAACCACTCGTCATCTGCCTCGTCGGCGACAGCTGTAGGAATTACGCTCAATACTAGAGTGAGTACAAGGGCCCAAGCAAGGACCTGCTTACCAATTTTAGATTCTCGATTATACATTCGATTCTCCTTAAGGAATACGTGAATAGATTTAGTACTATATAAAAGTAGAGATATCCAAATTAAACTACAGCAAATTTCTAGAAATTATTGATAATGCATAAGAAGTGAAATATGCTTCTTCCCAAGGTTTAAGGTACCCTACTTGGATTACATAATCTAAAAATTCTTCTTGCATTTCTACACCTTTTGTTACCATTTCCATATCTTCTGCGTGCATTCCTTTAGCAACGAATTCAATCGGATATCCCTCACGGTGAGGCTGGTAAAGTAAATAATCTGGAATAATAGAACGGCCATGTTCGGCTTCACTCATGCATATTTTCCATTCCTTTGCTAAGAATGCATTTTCCATCAATCCACTGCGTGCCTGTCTAGCGTTTCTCAAAGGTTCTGTTGCAACATCAATAGCTAAATCTTCAGGTAAATCAGGTAACGCTTTTTCTAATTCAGTCTCGAATATTTCTTTAGCTCTCTTCAACAACCCATCGGCCGATTTATCCAATAATATTTTTCCAACTGCACGAGCTTGTAATTCTCTAGCTAACTGATTACCTAATAATTCAGGCTCTGGAGTTTCAAGGAATTTATTTATCGATTCATCTCTTTTGTCAATATTATCTAATATTGCATAACCTAATGCAGATCCTCTGATTACTAAACAATCTTCTGAAGTTTCCTGGTCTTCCAACTGCTCGAGTAGAGGCTTAGCTAAGTGCTCTGGAACCTTCATTTTACTGAGCGAGAAGTAATTGATTCTCCTTCTTGCCAACGCGCCATAGCCCAAAGAAGATCGGAAAGACGATTGAGATATGGTACTGCTAATGAATTTTTAACTCCGCAAGCTATTGTTCGACGCTCAGCCCTTCTAACTACAGTTCTTGCAATATCAATCAATGCTGAAATCCTATTTTGGCCAGGAATCACAAATTCTTTAGGTAGTTCAAATCTTGAAGAAATATCATCAATAAATTCTTCAAGAAAAGTAATCATTTCTTCATTAACTTTACTTTTTCCTGATTCTAATTTATCATAATTAGAAGGATCTGTGGCTAATTCAGCCATTAGAACATACAAATCTCTCTCAATGTGAATAACTTTATACTCTAAGTCACTACCTTTTTCACATTCAGTTCTAACTAAACCAAGGATTGCCTGAGCTTCATCAACTGTGCCGTAAGCTTCGGGCAATGATGAGGACTTGGATACTTTTCCTCCATAAAGAAGGCCAGTTTCACCTTCATCTCCATCACGGGTGTATATCTTCATTATTCTCTAATTAGCATATCAATTAATAAAGTTTGTAATCAAGGTTTGGTATTGATTAATAACTCCATTTTTTTATTTTTGTAAACAGCACGGGCAACAAAATAATCCGAATTATTATTGATCATATTAGTAGCCCATTTTCTTATTTCATCCATATTAGATTCGCCGATATGCTCTTCTTTAGTTTTTACTTGTATCGCAAAATCTAAAAGTGTTTCAAAAGGAATACGCCCATAGCCTCCAACATGTCCTGTATAATCACTCCATGATCTATCGACTAGTGAAGAAAACTTACCTTCAAAGCCTTTTGCTGGAACCTCATCAGATATACCATTCCCTTTGATTATATCTATATCAGTTCCTGACGAAGCGCGAGATTTAGCAGTCTTGGAAAAACCCCAATATGCAAGTGCGATTTTTCTTGCAACTTGAACAGACATAATTTCTGAAGTAAAAGCCTCTAAATATGCAATTTGATGCATACGAAAGTTTATTTCTCTGCCCATTATCCAAATTTTATGAACTCTCCGAAATTGCTTTCTGTACTGATGGTTTTTTTGTTTTTGAGTTCACTCTTTGCAACGAGCGGTTGCCTTGAAGAAACAACTATTGATAACAGTCTGGACCAAAGCGATACTACCGATTATACTAATAATAACAATAATGGCAACCAAAATAATAATGACGGGATAAAAGAAAATGATTCGGATAATGATGGGTATCCTGACGATGTGGATGCTTTTCCATATGATAAAGATGAATGGAAGGATTCTGATAATGACTCAATAGGTGATAATGCCGATAAATTCCCTAATGATAGTTGTGCAAGCAATGATATGGATGATGACGGAAAGCCTGATGAAATAAAGGAAAATTGTAATACTTCCTTAACTGAAGATGAAGATATTGATGGTGATGGATTTAGTAATGAAATGGAAATGATGTTAGGAACTAATCCAAAAAGCTCAGCATCAAAACCATTGGATTATGATGGTGATGAAATACCTGATGGATTAGATGATGATATGGATAATGATGGAATGAATAATTCCGTTGATCAATGCCCGCGTGGAAGCATGAATTGGGAAGCTGGTTCCTCTGCAGATTGGGATAAAGATGGGTGTAAAGACAGTGATGAAGATAAGGATGATGATAATGATGGAATTATTGATGATTCCGATCTTTGTGAAGAAACTCCATTGGGCGAAATTCCAAATCAAGAAGGATGCTCGGCCTCTCAAAGAGATAGTGACGATGATGGAATTGTAGATTCTCTTGATCTTTGCTGGGGAGATGACTCAACTGGAGATAGTGATGGTGATGGGCTTTGTAGTGATAATGATGAATGTTCAGATGGGCCTTTTCTATATGGTGAAGAAGTAGATGTTGAAGGATGTTCTTTCTTTGAAAAACCTATTCCTTGGAATGGTGGTTCTTATTCTACAAACTACATGGGAACTGTTGGTGATTTTACCATCCCTGAACCTATAGATGAAAATCTAAATTTTACAAATAATTGGGTTTTTAGCGAAGAATGGAGTGGAAAAGACACCTACATTTTTGTCATATATAATCCTACTAATCCAGATAGTGTCATAACTTGGAATTCAGCAAATCCTGTGGGTCAAGCTACGGAATTAAGTGAAATGTTTGAAAAATC
>Ga0208641_1001478_pt1 | contig 11831 bp, 18 predicted proteins | sample ETN02SmetaG_2_FD_185789 | JGI IMG/M metagenome (GOLD analysis project Ga0208641, IMG submission 185789) | Marine microbial and viral communities from oxygen minimum zone, Eastern Pacific Ocean - ETNP2014F10-02SV253 (SPAdes) (version 2) | ecosystem: Environmental > Aquatic > Marine > Oceanic ... | reverse complement strand
ACCTCTACTGAAAATGGAAAGGATTATTACGCCAGAACAAACTGAAGCAATAGGTAAGATTATGGAGTCTGCATTAAGGGTAGCTGCTGCTAAGAGAACCAACTATTTACATCAGGCACGGAAGTTAGGTCTGTTAGAGAAGAACAAGATAGACCCAAATAACTTAGAAGACTACTCAATAGCTGATGGTTTCTCTGATAAACAGATATCAGAGTTTCGTAGGCTTGATGACTTAAAGAAGTTAGGTAAGGCTAAAGGTTTAACTGAAGCAGATATAACAGACATTAATAAAGTAATTGACAAGAAAATTAAATCAGAGTTGCCAGATACCTTACTTAAAATACAGGTAGAGGACTTCATAAGAGAAGGGTTAAAATCTGGTGAGTTGACACAGTTTGATGTTATAAAAGGTAAGTCTTCTATTAAGCATAAGGCTAAACCTATAGAGCTAACACCTGCTGAATTAGATGCTATTCCTATTGGAACTGAATACTTCTCTATTAAGTTTAATGAAGTAGTAACACTAACTGGTAAGTTCCCTAACAGATTGGAGGTACGTACTAATTCAGGAAGAAATCTTAATATATCTTTGAATGAAGCGTTGTCTGATGTAGGAGTAGGAAGCGACCTATTCTCACAGAGGGTAATTAAGCAATCTACATTTGATAAGGCTGTTAAGAATATCAATGATGCTGGTAGAAGGACAAATGTAAACTTGATGACTGTCAATCCTAAGTTAGCTAAAGACTTAGCTATCATAGGAGCATATCATATAGAGAGTGGGGTTAAAAGGTTTGGTAAGTGGAAGAAGGTTATGGTAGAAGAGATTGGAACTGCTATTAGTAAGGTAGAGTTAAAGAAGATATGGAAAGAGTCTAACAAGATGGTACGGCAGGTGGGTGCTAAGATGTTTAACCTTGTGAAAGAACGTGCCGTTAATATTAGTAAGGCTCAACTACAGAGCGATAAGTTTATTGTTAGGGAAGTTGAAAATAAACTGAAGCTTAAGGAGAGAGAAGCTATACCATTTCTTATTCAGGGTATTACAGATCCTAATGTGTTGAAGAAGATAGGGCGTGGTGATTTAATAGACTTAGTTAATAAGCCAACTAAAACAATGAAAGAGGTATCTGATAAGGTCAGTAAGTATTATGATGAAGCCTTTGCTTTCTTGAGGAGGGAGTGGGGAGAGGTTAAATTTAGAGAGAACTATGTAACACAGGTGTGGGATATACCTAAGCATAAAGTAAGGTCTACTGTTAGTTCATTCCAGACACACAATCCTTTTACAAAGAAGAGAACTATACCTACATTAGAAGAAGGTATAAAGCTAGGGTTGACTCCTAAAACATTAGACATAGCTAAACTGCTTAGGATATATGACTCTGCTAAGATAAACTCTGCCTTTAACTTTAAGTTTGCTAAGGAACTATCAGAGTTGACAGGCACAGATGGTAACAAACTTATAATGAGAAGAGACAAAGCTCCTCAAGATTGGATAACATCAGACCATCCTGCATTACGGAGAGCTATGGCTATCAGTAAGACTAAGGATGGCAAGCCAGTTCTTATAATGTCTGATGCAAAGTATCATCCTATGATAGCTACTGAGATGGATTTAGTATTTGGAGAGGGGTATAGCTTATTTGTTAAAGGAGTAGATGTTATAGGTGTGTATGAAGGTATTAATGCAATAGCTAAGAAGGGTCAGTTGTCATTGTCATTGTTCCATCATTTAGCATTAACTGAAGCTGCATTCTCAAGTGGTGTAGGTATCAAGGCTATGAAGTTATGGAATCCGTTCAAGGTGTGGAGAGCAGTAAAGAATAAAAACTTTGAGATATTTGATAGGATGGAGCTGGCTACTGATGCAATAAGACATAAAGTTACATTTACAGCATTAGAAGAAGTTAAGCAGGCTCTTATTCAGAGAGCATTAGAGACTGCTGAATTTAAAACAAGGAACGTGCGAGTTGTAGGCAAGGCTGCTAAAGGAACAAGGATTGCTAATGAGTTGTGGGATAGAGCGTTGTGGGATTACTACCATAATACATTAAAGCTGTATGCTTATGAGGCTAATGTAGCACAGGCATTAGGTAAGGCACGTAAGATTAAAATGAAGAAGAAAGGAAAGGAACTAACTGAAGCAGAGGTAGAAGCTATTAAGGATGCGATGGGTGAATTTGTTAATGACAGTTTTGGTGGACAGAATTGGCAGTTACAAAAGGTATTAGGTCAAAAGAAGATAAACCAGATGCTTCATTGGAGTTTTCTATCTCCTGATTGGACTATCTCTGTACTAAAACAGACTGCTGCACCAGTAACGGCAGTAGTTAGACTTGCTAAAGCTAAGAATATGGCAGAGGTAATGGCAGCTAAAGCATTAGCTAAACGTAGCGCAGCGTTCTGGATTAAAGCAGGAATATACTTTAACATAATTACACAGGCTGTAAACTATCGCAACACGGAGAAAGCGTTTGGCGAGGGTAAGTTTACGTGGCAGAATGACCCTGGACATGAGTTTAATATGTTCTGGAGAGTGGGTGAGGATGATACTAAGGAATATTTAAGGTGGGGTAAGCAGTTTAGAGAGGTAGGAGAGGGAATGTTAGACCCTCTCAAGAAATTTGGCTCTAAGTTAAGTCCTTTAGTAAGAGAAGCTATAACTCAATTAACAGGCATGGCGCCAGGTGGAAGCTTCCCTGCTTCATTTGCTGATATACCTTTTTGGGAATCACTACCTAAAAGGGTAGGACATTTTGCTATACTACCAGTTCCTTTCTCATTAAGGTCACACATAAATAATTCACCTAAGAACTTTATGTTTTCATTACCTACATCTAAGGGTATGACACCATATAAAACAAGGGAACTATTTAGGAAAGCATTGACTTCATTCATAGATAAACATGAGACAGATAATATAGATGCTGTAGGTGTAGCGGATAAGGCAAGGCGAAGGCTATTCAGGATATATATATCAGCATTAGAGAATAGTTTAGATGCAGAAGCATTGTTTAAGTCAGCAGAGACCTCTGTTAAGTCTAAGATGTCTCTTAACGATAGGTCTGTAGCAAGGGAAATATATAGAGAGGTATCAAATCTCTCAACAAATAAGGAGAAGAGAGACTTACTTGCTGCTTATAAGAGGAAAGGTGTACTTACAAGAAGGGTAATGGATAAACTTAAGGATGAAGCAAGACGTAAAGCTAATATAAAAAGACAACAAAGACAAGCTAATATTACAATTAACAAGAACAAGTAACTATTCGTATTCCCATTCTCCATCCTGCCTGAAAGTTGAACCACCTATTAGTTTAAACTTTGTTGTCATACCATTTGGATTGAGTGTTGAGTCTTTAAAGTTCTTACACTTAACTATTGTTAGTCTACCACCACCTATATTAAGGTAGAGGTTAGGCTTTTGTAAGGTAGCCATGCCACCTACTCCTTCAGGAGCGCCCTTCTTTTTCTGTATACATATAACTGCTATACCGTTACGAAGTTTAACATGAATGTCTTTTATCCATTGACCTATCTTATAGTGTTCGTTATGAATTTCAAGGTAGTCAATCACATTAAACCCATCAGGTTCTATAACATCAGCAAAGTTATACGACCTGTCCTCTGCTTTAAAGTTCCATGTACTGAGAGGTACATCACCGAAGAGTTCTAACTTAGTACGTAATGCTGAAGCACTCATCTCACAAGTATAATAATTGACAGGGTATTCGTTCATGTTTAGCTTTACCATATTCAAACTGAAGGTTGTCTTCCCTGCATTCGGTTCACCTGCTACCAGAATAATATCTTTTGGATAGATTCTTACCAGACTTTCCAGTTCAAAGGGGAACTTGATAGGTAGGGATTGACTTGTTGCTTGCATGAAGTCAAGGTACTCACGCTTCTGGTCTAACTTTCTATACTTACCGTTCTCATTCTTATGATGTTCTACCATACCACTCTTGACTAAGCGGTGAAGTATGACACGGATATGGTTCTTATCTTTCGTAGACATAGCACCTAACTCTGAGAAACAATCTTGGATTCTGAAGTAACCTACTGTTCCATCTACCCATTGTTCTACTTCTACTTTCCAATCATGTTGTTTCTCTATTGCTGTCTTGATTACGTTACGTACCTTCTCCTCTGCTACAGCAGGGTCAAACGGTGGATTACATTGAGCAGCCATAGCCATAAGTGTTTGATACATCTCATCCTCTTTCATCTTCCCACGATAAAGAGTGTTAGCCAGATAGAATAGGTCTACATCTCTTGTGCCATCATCATACATTTCCCTTGCTTTGTCTTTGGATTTCTTCTTTGTCTTATCAAGGGCATCAAGGTATGGTTGTGGTGGCATAGGTATTGGTGTGATAGATGGTCTATCTTCCCATGAATATGAGCCATCTTCACCCTTACTTGGTGGTAGTACAACGTAACCACCGTTAGCTCTAAGGTCACATCCTTTTATAACCCTTGTGTTATTACTTAATCTACCGTTAGGACATTGAAAGAATAGATGTAAGCCACCGCTTTGTGTTACTGATATAGGATACTTAATGTCTTGAGGTATAAGAGGGAAGAGACTTTCATTTGCTTCTGCTAATTCATCTACATCTATCACCATAAGGTTGCTAATTGTTCCTGTTACTGTAGCTATTTGAGCCTTTGGATACTTCTTCCACCACTCATCTATCATTTCTTCTGTTACTTTGGTAGTCTGTAGGTTGAGTTCCCCTTTCTTCCATTCAAAGTATGGCTTCTTATTCTTTTGGATGGGAAATACATTCCAACCTAACTTCAGGTACTTCTTTGCTACTGTTACCATATTTGCCATAGTTTCCCCTTAATTTAATTGGTGTCTCATGATTGTCATAGCCCTTGTTCCTTCTTCTATCATAGCTACCCTACAATCATTACATAACACCATCTTCATTATTAATATTGTTGTAACACATTCTTTTAATAAGGATACAATCTCTTTCCTATCTAACTTCTCTAAATCCTTTGGCGTTAGCTTCATTTCTATGATGTCTTCTAACCTCACTCACTCACCTCCTCTCAGATACCCCAAAATCCTCAAGCTATGGGGTCAAATTTCAATTATTAATCACAACTGACGCAAGTCCTACACCTTGGACAGATACCCTTGAAATTAGCAGGTAGTAGATTACCACAAACAGTACATTCTATCGGTTGCGCTGTCTTTTCTAAATCACACTTTCTGCACACACAATCATTTTCCACGCTTCTTCACCCCCTTAATTATCTTCTCTATTGCTTTTCCAAAGAAATACTCGGCAAAACCTATGATATTTGCCTCACTTTTCACGCATATATCATACTTTTCTGGTGCTTCATCATCTTCCCAATACTTATCAAAGTGAAAGCATACATGAAGTATCTCATGTAGCAGAACTCTATATAATTTAACAGTATCCATAGCAGTTGTCCTGTGAATCCAGACAACTGACTTACCTCTGTGCATATAAGACACTCCTTCCACACTATTATCAGAGGCATTGTATAAATCTTTTACATCCATCTTATCTTTAGCAAATTTGTTAGCTTTAGATAGAGGTTCACCTAAGAAGAACTTAACAAAGCTACCTGTCCTGTCATCCTTTATTGTGAATATCATCTTTCCACTATTGTCTCCCCGAAATGTATCTGATAATTAATAATAGGAATAGGCGCTGCATAGAAATGGTCTGTACCTGTTAAGAATGATACTAACGCTAACCCTTGTTGCCAGTTTGCCGTACCTTCTATGTATTCCACATCCAGTATCTTACATAGACAACCTGACTCAACCCATGTAAATGAGCCTCCTCTCTTAGTCTCATAGTATTGAGAAAGCCTATGGGTATGTCCTGTGCATCCAGATACACCTTCCTTTTCAAACTCTCCCTTTGCTGTATACCCACTATACTTCCTGATTAGATTACCATGTTTAAATAAGAACCCTTCATGTGAGAAATGCTCTCTTAAAGTAACACCATATTCCTTTAAGTTTAGCAGTTCCTCTAATTTTAAACTCCTCAAACTTGCTAATGCCCTTGCATCATACCACAAGTATTTCTTTAGTCTATTTAAATGATTTGACTCCAATAAATAGAAGTCTGCTTTAGGACATAACTTCCTGAGTTTCTTGACATACTTGTTGACTCCATCTATCTCATCTTGTAATGTTCCTTGTCTTTCAGGGTCTTTACTAAATCTACTGAGCAGGTAAAAGTCATGCCATTCGTGCATCACAATTACGTCTGGTTGGATAAACTCACAAAACTTAAACGCTACATCTACTGCTGACTTATCTTCAAATGGTACGTGCATATCGGTCAACGATACCACGTTAAACCTTTTTGCTTTAGCCATGTTGTCTCCTTAAAATATGCTTACCCCTAATTCACCCATTGTAAGCGTTCCCATAGCTTGTGGATAAGGGGAAACATCAAACCCACAAACTCCCATAGGTCATGTTTCTAATACATCAATGTTATGCACCGCCTTCATCAATTTAGATTTCAACTTAAACATATTGTACGCTGCACCTTTTTTCATACCTTTGACATCCTCTATCACGTATTGTGCTTTCTTCTCATCCCAATAGAGAAAGTCTGCTGTGTATGTACAAATCTTAATCATGTGTAGTATTATCACATACTTAGGCTGAGTCTTCAACTGGCTTATCTCTCCTGCTTTTTCCAGAAGTTTCAATTCTACATACCGATTAGCTTCCTTTGTAGAGCGAAAATAAATTCCATCTATATATTTAGGCTTTGCCCTATATTTGCTCTTCGTCATTAGATTCTGCGTACTCTTCTATAATAGCTTTTTGTAATGCTGTCATTTGTTGTAATGACCAATCTACAGGATATGATTTCTTACTAATCAGTTGTCTCATCTTAATGAAGTCACTCTCTACCTTTAGATGTTGTACTGCCGCTTCAATAGCTACATACAATGCCTCTTTCTCATTCGTTGGTTTATGTACTGGTATGTCATCTTTATATACGCCTGGTATCCATACAAATCCGCACCCCTTATCATCATGGTTCTTCCAACAGGTAAGATGTCCTTTCTTAAACTTGTTTTCAATTACAGGTTTAGTTTTCTTACACTTAGGACAAGCGTATGTTTTAGAACCAGTTAGTTTAACTGTCTGCTTCGTTTGTTTGACTTCCTTCTTGGCAAGTGGTTCAGTAAGACTATCATGGTCGGCATCTTTTGTATCATCTATCCCAAATAATCCATTAAGTGCATACTTACGAGCATAAGAAGAAGTTGCTCCAGTTATTTGTGCTACATCCATGCCTTTCTTAATCTCTGCTTCCCTTGCAAATGAAGATGTAATGATATAATCCTTTTCATTTGATAACTTGGCTACAGCATGAATGTAATACCTATCACCTATCTGAACAAGATTATCAGTTAATGTTAAATAGTAATCATCAGGTAACAGCTTCTTTACTGCTTCAACTATGTCTTCACATGAACGATAGTTAAATCCACCAAATTTATTTACTTGACTTTTAGGTGCTTTTAAATTCTTTTGAATACTATGTAAAACTTTGTTAATAGTAGGTTCTTTAATTGCCATACATCTCCTTAAAAGAATGTTTGTGTTAATAAGGATAAATCTTTAGTGAGTTGAACATCAACTCTACAGTATGATTCAATCTCTACTAATTTCCCTTCTTTGAATAACTTAGCCACCTCCTCTCCTTGTCCAGATTTCTTACCAAGATGAAACATATTACAATAGTAATCTAATTTCTTTGCTTTAGACAAATCGTTACTGCATAATTTATACATAACATCAAGAACATCTGAGTTATAACGATTGAGAATAAACTTCCTGCTTGGTTTTACTTTATGAAGAATGCTACGAATATAAATCAAAGGCAAATCATAACCAATGATGTTAAATCCACCTACATGAACACTTGAATCTTGCACTCTCTCCCAAAACATTTCCAGCATTCCAACTTCATCACTACCTACGCTACCATACCATGTTCCTTCAGGAGTGAGCATCTGGAGACAGACTATCTTAGCTGTCCAAGGGTCTTTAGCTAATCCTTGTTTAGACTTAATGTAAAATTCTTTCTGCCGTGCTTTAATCTTATCAGGGTCTTTTATGTTTGCAGGTGCTTTAAACTTAGGTAGGCATTCATCAGGTATATCTGTTCGTGCTACTGCTTCTACATCAAAAAAAGTTACCATGTTTCCCCCCTTAAAAGTTACTATGATACTTAGAATCAGCCCTAAAGTCAAGGAAATTAGAGCCATACTCATCACCAGACAATGTGTTTTTACCCTTCCCCTTTGCTCTACATAGGTCACACATTCTATGTTCAAAACAGGTAGAGAAAAACTCGGCATCACACTTCAGGCATTTACGATACTTCCTCTCTACCCTTCCTCTTGACAACTGCATTCTTTCAATCTGACAATCCTCACATTCTTCCATAAGGTACTGTGGGATGCCAACCCCACAGCCCTTACAGAAAGAATTATAGCTCTTATTCTTCGGCATGGTCTCTCCTTAGTTAGTGATGTTAGTAAGAGCATTAGTAAATAATCCAGTATTTATTCTAATCTTATCTTTCATGGAGTCAACCTTTCTGGTAGTAAAGAACTGAGGTATTCCACTATCATTAAAACGTACTCCCTGCATACCTCCCATGAAGATGTTTTCCTGAGTCTTATTATACACGTTCCATACTGAATTAGATGCTTCTTCTTTCCTCTTAGTTATAAGTAAAGCAGGTTTCTCAAAGAATAAACCGTTATCATGGTTGAACTTTAACTTCTCTGCTTCATCAAGATAAGAATTGATTTGCTCTCTCTCCATGATAGTCTTTCTCATCTGCTTTACTATCTCACCTAAGACATTGAATTTCTGAGTAATATCAATCACAGCATCTAAGAAGTGTAATGCTTTATCACCCTTATGTATTACTCTGTGAGAGAAGAACTCTGTTCCCATAATAAGACCATTCCCACATACAAAGCTAAATGCACCTGCCATCAGTTTATCAGCAGATTTACCATCATGTGAACCGAAGTATAATAGCCTTGATATTAAGGATTCATCTTCACTAAGTTTAACATCAGAGTTACGAAAATCAATAAGGTGATTCTGAAAACCTTTTCTTTTATCACTACGTACAGCAGTTCTCTGGATGGAATGTACATCCCATCCGAGAGAACCAACTGTAGAGACTACTTCTTTAGATGAAATAAACTGATACTGGTTACTCAATCCATCCATCTCATGTATCTGTTCTACAGGGTCAAGAATTTGTGTCATTGTTATTCTCCTTTTCAATTAAATCCTCTATATCAGTAGCAATATTGCTAATGTTGGACTTTATGTCCTCTCCTGCTTGTTCTATCTCTCTACAGGTGTTTTCCATATGTTGTAAGTAAGTTTCCATGTATGCGACATTATCACATATATCTTGTTCTTTCTGCTCAAGCTCGTTACGAATTTTCTTCACTAAATCATCATTTATCTGCTGTTTTTTAGTATGTAATTTAACGTGTTCAATCACACTCTCCAATGCAGATATTATATAGCCATCATTTATCATACATTCACCTCCTCTCTTTCTATGTTCACATCATTTAGTTAATTGTTTACAGGAAGACTGACAATGCTCTGTTATAGCTGTTTCTATCAATCTCTCAATAGATGGCAGAATATCATAGACAGCAGGTGGAACAGCCATCTTATCAGATTCCTGCCAAGCATCAGTAGCAGCATGAAACTCTGTTATCTTCTTACCATGCTCTGTTTCCAGACTTACAGTAGCAGATATTCCAGGCATAGATTTCTCTTCTCTATAACTGATACCAATATGTTTCAACTTAGCTTTCGTAATACTTATATCCATCTTTCTCATTTACTCACCCCCTTTCTCTGTACAAGCATTATAAAACTTCTTTCCATCAAATCTCTCATTATCATGTTTGAATATGCGTGATAATACATCAATCAAATCCTCAAGTGTAAAGTTACAGTACATATCTTCTCCGTCATCATATTTTGTATTGTACATAAGATTTAATACTTCAGCTATCTTGATATAGTCTTTTCTGCTCATGCGACATCCCCCTCCCATTGAGTTACATAATATTCAAGAATATATACTTCTTCAAAATTAGTTTTACACTTCCTACAAGTTGCAGGGTAAGTTACTGATGAATCATCCATTTGGTTCTCATGGTACTGTACATCTTCAGACCTACACTTTGGACATTCACCTGCACAATTTATTTCATTCATACTTATATCCATCTTTCGTTCACCTCCTTATAACTGATTGTTCAATAATTAATTCTTTCCTCTACATCTTTTTTATCTATATACAATCTGAATCTCTCCGCTTTGCTTATTGGTAAGTCTTGGTCGTATGTTCGTGGATGTTTCTTCTCTTTCTTTGCAATACTTGCTCTCTTTCCATTCCCACGTTTTTTAGTCTTATAAACATCTTTATTTAGATATTTATTAAAAAGAAACATAAAATACTTTCCCTCTGCATTGTTAGGAATGTTACTCAATACATAATTAGATTTATTCTTCATTATCATCACCATTTAAGTCTTGTAATGTTCGTTTAAAAGTATTGACTAATATCTCTATATCATCCCCACTTAACGGTTCATCCCACGCAATAGCGGACTGTATGACATGAGCAGAATCGTGAGCTATTGTTTTTAATTGACTCTCCATTTCACCTCCTTGTAACTGATTGTTCAAGAATTTCTCTTTCTTTAAATGTTAATCATCTATTCCGAGCTATATGTCCATCACCATTAATACGATTAAATAACTCTCCCCTTGTATCTGTACAGGTAGATGGGTCTATTACTTCTCCATCTTCATAAGTATCATCATCAAAACCTATAACTATCCATACCCATTTATTATTAATCTTTTGTGCTTTTAAATAAGCACCAGTTGTAAATACATCAGCGTCTTTTAAATACATTTATATCACCCCTTTCTTGTAACTGGTTGTATATATTTCCATTAGTAATCCTCCAATGTATCTTGAATTAATTGGATTAAATACTCAATGTTCCCCTTATCCACCTTATCTGATGCTAAATCTCTGGCATGAATTAACAAGCCGATTGCGTCGGATAAGTAGTATAACTTACATTCTTTGTTCTTTTCTTCCTGTGATAAAGACCCTGATAAGATTAAATCACGGCAGTATGCACCTAATGTGTTTAATTTCTCCATGTTAGTCATCCTCCCCATAGGTATCATCAAAGCATCTCTCACACATACCTGACATTTCAAACTCTCTGAGACCAGTAGATGTGAACATATTAACACCATGAAACACGCCCTGCCGACAACTGACACATACCCCTAAGCTAACTGCATCAGTATTGTTTATACCACCATAAGTTGATTTAGCTAATGCATCTGCAAACTCCTGAAGTTCTTTTTTCAACATAATTTACTCCAAAAAGTAAGGGGAGATTGCTCTCCCCTTTAGATTAGGTCATTTGATGCGTCTACAGGCTGTACAACAGCCCATAAACATTAAATCTATATCTAAAGTACTGCCACAGCTCCTGCAAGTAAATGTTTCCCCAAACTCTACCTGTTCATCGCAGTCATATTCAACGTCTGTTAAATCTAATTCCATGACATCTCTCATACTATATCACCTCCTTTACTCTACGAGCATTTGATTTTATTTCACTTACATAAACATCTCCCATCTCTCCATCTGGAGTAAAAGGAGACACCACATCACAGAACCATCTGGCATTAGGTTTATTATCATTCTTCTGCCATT
>Ga0208641_1001473_pt1 | contig 11857 bp, 14 predicted proteins | sample ETN02SmetaG_2_FD_185789 | JGI IMG/M metagenome (GOLD analysis project Ga0208641, IMG submission 185789) | Marine microbial and viral communities from oxygen minimum zone, Eastern Pacific Ocean - ETNP2014F10-02SV253 (SPAdes) (version 2) | ecosystem: Environmental > Aquatic > Marine > Oceanic ... | reverse complement strand
TTTCAAAAAAAGTTGAAAGTGTAGAAATGACCGAAATATTATCTCTTGGAAAAACTTTAGAGTTGGTAAAAGATATTGGAGATGCAAATGCTGTCTCAAAACAGTATGGGTTATACAAAATAAAAGGTACACATGCTATTGGCCATTCAAGAATGGCTACTGAATCAGGAGTCGATATACGTTCTGCACATCCATTTTGGGGTTATCCTTTCAGCGATGTATCTGTAGTACATAACGGACAGTTAACAAATTATTGGAATAACCGAAGAGCACTAGAGAATAAAGGAATGCGTTTTATGTCTGAATGTGACTCGGAACTTATTGCTGTTTATTTGGCAGAAAAAATGAGGAGCGGCGGAACCCTGCAAGAAGGTATGAAAGATTCCCTTAAAGAATTAGATGGCGTTTTTACCTATTTAGTTGCAACAAAAGACTCTTTGGGTATGACAAAAGACACCATGGCAGCAAAACCAATGGTGCTTTATGAGTCTGATGATTTAGTTGCATTGGGATCCGAAGAAATAGCAATAAGAACTTTGCTGCCTCAAGAAATTGATACTTATGATCCTTATGAGGGAGAAGTCAAAGTATGGCAAATCTAAAGCAGGCAAAAGATTCCAAAGCTCATTCAATGGGACTTCATAAGGAAGTCTTGAAAGGTAGAACTCAACAAGTTTTTTTTAATCCTGAAGAAGCTGAAAATTTCTTTTACTATGGTGCTTACGATGTTGATTTTAATAAAAGAACTGAAATCGATGCGAAAGACCTAACCTGTAATATGCTTAACGAAAAAATAAATTCTTTTATGCAAGAGGGTTATGGAACCATTGTTGTTAAAAACCCTCAAGGAAAACACAGTCTGGGAGTAGGAATATTAAATAAACTTAATTTAATTTTTGAAGGGTCTCTTGGATATTTTGGTATTGGATGTATTGATGGACCGGTTGTAAGAATAATAGGAAGAGTTGGTTGGTCCTGCGCAGAGAATATGATGGCTGGCAAAGTTGTAATAGAAAAGAATGCAGGTTCTTGTTTCGGTGCAGCTATTCGGGGTGGAGACTTGATTTGCAAAGGAAGTGTTGGTGCAAGAACTGGTATTGATATGAAAGGTGGCACAATTATCGTTGGTGGTGATGCTGGTGCGTTTACCGGTTTTATGATGCAAAGGGGAAGGATTATTGTTTTGGGAGATGCAGGAATTAATTTAGGTGACTCAATGTACGATGGCACCATATTTGTTGGTGGTAAAATTAAATCTTTAGGCAGCGATGCAATTAAATCTAAACTTACACCTCAGGACATGGGCTGGCTAAGGAGAAAACTTAAGGTTGCTGAAATTGGATCTGATTTTGATGTTTCAAAAATGACTAAGATTGTTGCAGGCAAAAAACTTTGGAATTATGACCAATTAGAGCCAACAGAGAAAAAAGGGGCAATTTAACTTATGGCAAAAAAGAGAAATAATCGAAAAACTGAGGAAAGAAATAAAAGTTTATTAGGAAAAAATACAATTTTTACACCAGAAGTTATAGACGATATTCATATAAAAGCTCAACTAGGCCGTTACCGTATGCGTGGTATGGCCTTAATGAAAAAAATTCCAACCTTTGATGATTTGGTATTTTTACCTGGAACACTTACTCGTTTTGTAATTGAGGGATATAGAGAAAAATGCGAAACAAAAACAATTATTGGTCCAAGATGCAAAAATCCTATTGAATTAGATATCCCTGTTTATATCACTGGTATGAGCTTTGGCGCACTTTCTTATGAGGCAAAAACGGCTTTGGCCAGGGGAGCAACAATGGCTGGAAGCGCAACATGTTCTGGAGAAGGTGGAATGATACCCGATGAAAGACGTTACTCTGAAAAATGGTTCTATCAGTGTATTCAATCGCGTTATGGTTTTAATCCACATCACGCCCAACTAGCAGACGGTATAGAAGTTTTTATCGGACAAGGACAAAAAGTTGGAATGGGTGGTCATTTAATGGGACAGAAGGTAACCGATCAAGTTGCTGAAATGCGTTCCTTGCCTTCGGGAATAGATCAACGATCACCGGCAAGACATCCTGATTGGTTGGGTCCAGATGACCTTGCATTAAAAGTTCAAGAATTGAGAGAATTAACGGACAACCAGGTGCCAATACAATTAAAATTAGGTGCTGCGAAAGTTTATGATGACATACGTATGGCTGCAAAATGTGGACCTGATTCAATTTATTTGGATGGAATGGAAGGATCCACAGGAGCAGGTCCGCATATCGCAGCTGCAAACACGGGTATTCCAGGCATTGCCGCTATTCGTGAAGCACGCAGGGGATTGGACGATGTTGGTAAAACAGGAGACATAACACTGATTTATGCAGGTGGAGTAAGGGATGGAGCTGACCTTGCAAAATGTTTAGCCTTAGGTGCTGATGCTGTTGCAATTGGAACTGGATCAATGATTGCATTAAATTGTAATAAAGAAATTCCAGGATCTAATTTTGAAAAAGAAATGGGTGTTGAGGCTGGATATTGTTATCATTGTCATACGGGCCGTTGTCCTGTTGGAGTTGCAACACAAGATCCAAAATTAAGAAAAAGATTAAATCCAGATGATGCTGCTCTTAGAGTTTATAATTATCTTCATTCGATGGCTTTAGAATTGCAATTGTTGGCACGTGCGTGTGGAAAAACAAATGTTCATTCTTTGGAACCAGAAGATTTAGCAGCATTAACTATGGAAGCATCTGCATTGGCGAAAGTTCCTTTAAGCGGAACAAATCATACAGTTGGTGTGGATGATTATCATAAAATTTAAATAATTATGGCAAAGAAAAAAAATAAAAAAATAAAAAAAATTTCTAAAGCAAAAGAAAAAGAAAGCGCTAGAGAAAAAATGATCGGTCAGCATATTGGTTACCGATATGATGTAAATTTATTACCTGATTATAAAAAAATTACTTCATTTTTAAAAAAATATATCGAACATATGGGATGGGATGACTTGAATTGGTTAGAAGATGTCCATATGGGTTATGAGGAAGGACGTCCGGCTGTTTTTGATAGAAATGCAAATGGCTGGGTTACTATTCCAAAAAAAATCAAATTACCAAATGATCAGCAAGATAGAGATATGATTGCCCGAGAGTTATTAATTAAGTTTCAAATGTCCCCACGACACCCTTTGGTAGATTTAAAAAAAGCGTACAGAAAAAGTTAAAGCCTACAAGTACTGGTTGTGTTAACATTTAAAAGTGCTGTAAAACAACAGTTCTATATTCTTGTACTACTTGTCGTGCCTAATAAGATATTCGCTGATTCTAATAAGGGAGGTTAAATATGACCGACGGATTAGATGCACTAACTGTCATATTTACGGAATTTTACTACTGGATGACGGTAGTACTCATGTTTTTAATTCACGTGGGATTCTGTATGTATGAAGTTGGAGCTTCACGTTACAAACACCATCAACATACCTTAATGAAAAACACATTGCTAATACCTCTGGTAACAATAACGTGGTTTTTCTTTGGTTGGTGGATCTATTGGGCATTTCCAACTGGACCAGGTATTGCTCCATCAATAATGACCGAGAGTACTGGTTTGATTTTGGGAGGAGGATTTGGCGCAAATGAACTTGCCAATCCAACAAATGCTTTAATGGCAATTAATTTAAATGACCATATCATGGGAGTGTTTTGGGCTGCGTTCCTACTATTTTCTTGGACTGCAGCTTCTATTGTCTCAGGAGCAGTTATTGAAAGAATTACAACTTTTGCATTTGGTATACTTGCCATTGCAATTGGTTCTGTGTTCTGGACAATTGACGCAGCCTGGGGATGGCATTTCGATGGTTGGATGGTTAAAGTTCTAGGCTATCACGATGCATATGCTTCTGGTGTAATTCATGCGATTTGTGGTGGATTTGCATTAGGTGTACTTGCTGTTTTGGGTCCACGAATTGGAAAATTTTCACCTAGTGGAGAACCAAGAAACATTGGGCCGAGAAACCCTTGGCTAGTTTGTATTGGACTATTTTTAATTTATACAGGCTTTTGGGGATTTTATGCGGCGTGCAATATTCCAATATTTGATTTGGGACCGGAGTATGGAATGGAAGGAACAACATTCTTTACTGCAACTAATATCTATGTAACACCAACAACATTAAGTGGTATTACAATGAATTTCTTGTTGTCTTTGGCTGGAGGATTGCTAATGGGATACTGGGTTTCTAAAGGTGATCCATTCTGGACTTATTCAGGAGGACTAGCTGGTATCATCACTTCTTCAGCGGGTAATGATTTATATCACCCAATGCAGGCACTGTTGATAGCTGCTGTTGGTACATGGTGTGCATATAAACTGCATTACTGGGTTGAACGTCGTTTCAAAATTGACGATGCAGTTGGCGCAGTTGCGGTACATGGTTATGCTGGAGTTGTAGGACTTATAATATGCGGTTTCGTTCTATGGGGTTATCCTTCATCAGGATATGCTGGTTATGCAGCAATTAATCCTATTGGAATGATTGCCGGAGCAATTATTATGTTCTGTGTTCTAGGCTTCATACCAGGTTGGATACTTGCCAAAATACTTCATGGCGCAGGTAAATTACGTATACCTCGCGATGTTGAGTTGGCTGGTTTAGACTATAATATAAATGAGCAAGCTCGAAAAGATGAAAGAGCAGTTGCTTCATCTAATAGATAAAGGAGGAACTATATGGCTACATTAACAAATTGGGTTGATCATCTGACCGCAAGTGAGGTGGCAGGACAAGTTTATCCTTATGTTGGAACCGAACTGTGGTGGGTACTTGCTGGTATCGTTTTCTGGATATGGTGGACTATCGCTACAGCTACTGGAGAAGATGAAGAACATCAGAAGTTAGCTAGAAAGAAACATGGAGCTAATGACTATAAAAGTAATATTCCTGAGTGGTAATATTATAAAATATTAAAAATTTAGGGCGCTGGTTTTACCAGCGCCCTTTTTTTTGAGTTAAATTTAAAAAACTACTATGCAGCATGATGAAGATCAGAAAAAGCCTGAAATACCTCATCGAATGAGTAGAATTGCTTTTCCAAAAGCAAAATATGGAGTTTACTTGGCAATAATGATTATTGCCGTTGTTTTAATAATTCTTTACAAAGATTTTATTTTTTAAATAATTTATTTTATGGCAAAAAATTTAGCATCAATTGCGAAACAAAAAAAAATTAAGTATTTTTTAATAAGTTTTGTTGATCTGTTTGGTGTACTAAGATCAAAGTTAGTTCCAGCAGGAGCTATCAAGAACATGCAAAAAGATGGAGCTGGATTTGCTGGATTTGCTACTTGGTTGGATATGACGCCTGCAGATCCTGACATGTTTGCAATACCTGATCCCGATAGTTTGATTTTATTACCATGGAATAAAGAAGTTGGATGGCTTGCTTCAGATTTGTGGATGAATAATAAGCCGGTGGATGCATCTCCACGTATAATGTTAAAAAAACAAATAGAAAGATTGGGTAAAAAAGACCTGATAATGAAATCAGGTGTTGAATGTGAATATTTTCTAATCAACAACGAAGGCACAGGAATAGCTGATAAAAGAGATGTTCAGTCTAAACCTTGTTACGACCAGTCGGCTCTTATGCGTCAATATGAGTTGATTAAAGAAATATGTGACTCAATGATACAGTTAGGATGGAATCCTTATCAAAATGATCATGAAGATGCGAACGGTCAATTTGAAATGAATTGGGATTATTCTGACTGCCTTCAAACAGCTGATCGACATGTTTTTTTTAAATTTATGGTCAAAACAATTGCTGAAAAACATGGATTAAGAGCCACCTTTATGCCAAAACCTTTTGAAAACCTAACCGGAAATGGATGTCATGCACACATTTCTCTTTGGCAAGGAAATAAAAATATATTCTTAGACAATGGAGACCGATTTGGTTTATCAAAAATAGCTTATAACTTTCTTGGAGGTATTTTGCATTCCGCTGAATCATTGAGTGCCTTTTTTAATCCTACAATAAATAGCTATAGAAGAATTGACGCTCCAGCTACTTCTTCTGGGGCAACTTGGTCACCAAGTAGTATCACGTATAGCGGAAATAATAGAACTCACATGATAAGAATACCTGATGCAGGTAGATTTGAATTGAGATTAATGGATGGTTCAGCAAATCCATACTTGCTACAAGCAGGAATACTTGCTGCAGGAAGTGACGGAATGAACAATAAAAGAGATCCCGGCAAACCTTTAATGATCAACATGTATACAGATTACGGAGATTATCCTCATTTAAAAAAACTGCCAACTGATTTAGAAAGCGCCTTAGAAAAACTTGATGAAAGTAAAGAATTAAATGAAGTGTTTGGTGAAAAAATAATCAACAGTTATGTTAAGTTAAAAAATAATGAGATAAATAATTTTAACAACAAAGAAACTTTTTCAAAGGAAAAACCAATTACAGATTGGGAAAAATTAAATACCTTGGATTGCTAATTATTTAATCGCCCATTAAATGATAAGAGATCGTTCTGTTCTGATTTTTTAATCGATGCTCAAACAAATAAAGTCCTTGCCAAGTTCCCAAGATTAATTTTTTATTTTTAACACTTAATGTGAGTTGAGTATTGGTTAACATTGTTTTTAAATGTGCAGGCATATCATCTATGCCCTCCGTAGTGTGCTTATAAAAATCGTTATTCATTGGAATTAATTTATCAAAAAAAATTTTAATATCGTAAAGAACATCTGGATCGGCGTTTTCTTGAATGGTGAGTGAAGCGCTGGTATGTAAAATATTCAAATTTAATATCCCATTATGTATTTTTTGTTTTTTTACCCAATCAGTGGTTTCTTTTGTAAAATTATATAAACCTTGGCCTTTAGTTTTAACAGTAAATTCATAAAAAATTTGCATATTGTTAGTTTTTCACAAATTTAAAATTTTGATTATATGCAGCACGAAGTTTTTTTCTCAATCCAAAAGGCCCTGGAATAAAAATTGTAAGTGGTTTTGTTTTTGTTTTTAATTCCACTTTATGAAAATTGTCAGCAGAGCGAAAACCAATATAACCAGGAGGTCTCCAGTGTCTTCCATCACTTAAGGTTTCCCAGTAACCATCTCTTAGCATAATTGTTACATAAGGACACATATGGTTATGAACCCCATCCCCGTGATCGTTATCCAGCATTTCATGAATAATAATATTAAAAGGAAACCATTTGGGTCTTTTTTTAAATAACACATAATATCTATTCATCCATGGTTTTGCTTTATGATATTCGGGATGAGAGGGGCCGCGATCCAGTAACAATCTTTTTCTTCCAAGCTTTTCTAATAATATTAAAAACATTAAATTAATTTACATTTAAAAATATATATTTTTTAATTGGAGATAAATAATGATTTATTGGTCAAAACATATAGATGATTGTTGCTTATTATAGGCTCAGATAATTGGGAGTTGCTAAGTTTAGACACTTTTTCAACTTTGCCTGTACTAACAGAGCAGATTATTAAATAACCAAGATTAGTTGTTATATATGCTTTATCTGAGGCAATTAAAAAACCTTGCATAAATAATTTCTTTCTTTGTTTTGCTTTAAATTTATCGAGAATATAATTTGACCTGATAATTTTTCCTTCAACATTATCAATCACTATCAAGTAACCTTCTTGCGATATAGTAAATAACAAGTTATCTATTAAAATAGGCCTTAAGTTTGAATTAATATTTAATATCCAATTTAACATTCCAGAATCTGAGTTTAGAGAATATAATTTCGAAAAATTATTTGAAAAAAATATATTTCTTTTAAACAAAACTATATCTGAGGTTTCTAAAAAATTTGTTTCGTGCTGAATTAAGGTGTTTTGAGTTGGTATAAACCAGTTTAACTCACCATCATTTATATTTACTTTTGCAATATCGCCCGCTGTATTTGAAAATAAAACTGAACTAGGGGTTACAATAATTGAAAGTTTTTTATTTGTTTTTATAAATGTAGAAGGAGTTTCAAATTTCCATATTCGTTTTCCGTCAGTTGTAGAAAAACAATTAATCATATTGTTGCTATCAACGGCATATATTTTGCCCTTGTAGACTTTTATTTGAGAATTGAACAACGCATCATGTCGTTTAACCCAAATAATTTTACCAGTGTCTACATCTATTGCGTAGTATTTTCCTAAATTATCTATTGCATACAATTTATCTTTGTAGAGAGCTAGAGAGATGCTTTCAATTTTCTTTTTCTCTTTTTTGCTATAAATATTTTTCTTCCACTGTACTTTTTTCCTATCAACAAATTTTACAACTGAACCCTTCTCACCAACGGTAATAAAATAACTTTTTTCTATAATTAATGGATTCTCTTTGACTGTGCTGGGTGGAATTTTGTTAAATTTATATTTAGAAAATTTGTCAATTTGACCACTAAGTTTTAAATGAGAAATAAGATTTGAATAATTTAATCCAGGCATTATCCATTTATCATTTGTTTTTGCTTTAGAATTAATATTAATTGTTAGTCCAGGATTAAGTTCTTTTTCAAACTTATTTTGATCATCAGATAATTTTATAAGTGCAACATTAGCTGCTTTTTGTTTTGGTTTATCTGTCCATATACCAGTTTTGCTATCAAAAGAACATTCGAAGAGAATAATCGATAAAGAAAATATTAGAATAGATCTAAAAACTTTACTCACCATAGTTTTTCAGAATTCTTTGTTGAGCTTGGTTAAAAATATTCTTATTAGTGTTTTGGGATGTCAAAATTTGAGAATAAAAATCTCTTGCTTTTTGTCTTTCTCCTTTAAATAAAAAATAATCTCCAAGTAACAGCAGAGAGTGAGGCTTCCAGAAACTTTCAGAATTAATTACTGGTTTTAAAATCTCTATCATTATATTTTCTGGTTGAAAATCTGCGTTAATAAGTGCTTTTTTATAAATCGCTAGATTTTTAATTTCTTTTTCTAGATTGGCGTTATTAAGAACTTGGTCAAATAAGTGATTTATTTCTTCATTTGAACTTACAACTTTATTATCTATTAAAAAAAAAAGTGCCAAGGGAGCGTATGTTGAATCATAACTATTGATTATTTCTTTAAATTCTTTTGTATAATATGCTTCTTCTTTTAAATTATAATTTATAGATGCTTTTATAAATTTATTGGCAATTTCAGCTTTTTGCTTTTTAACAGTGTCTAAATAAAAAAAAACTGAGAAAATACTTAATAATATTAGGCCCATTAAAAAATAAATTTTTTTTTTATGTTTAATAAAAATTTTTTTTATTTCTTCCTTTCTAGTGTTTTTTGTAATTATAGCTAAATCTTCATCCATAAAGTTTTAAAAGATCAATATATATTTTTTCGACTTGGAAAGTTTCTGTTTACAACATCACGTCTAAATCTTGAAACACTTTTATTTATTATTTTTTTTATATTAGAATATTTTCTTATAAATCTTGGCGTAAAATTGCTCAATCCCAACAAATCATCGGTAACCAAAATTTGTCCATCACAATGCTTGGATGCACCTATGCCAATAGTGGGAACAGGGATAGATTTTGATATGATTTTAGCTAAGCTCTCTTCAACACATTCTATCACAATTGCAAACACTCCAGCTTTGGACAATAATATTGCATCTTCAATAATTCTTTTTCTTTCAACTGAACTTCTTCCTTTAAATTTGAATTTTCCCTTTTCAAATTGTGGCAACAAACCTATATGACCCATAACAGGAATATTTTTATTGATTAAATATTTAACGGTATTTATAATTTTTTTTCCACCCTCCAGTTTTAAAGCATCACATTTAGTTGATTTGATTATTTTTTTTGCATTTTTGTACGCTTCTTTTTTATTTCTATACGTTTGATATGGCATATCGATAACTAATATACTTTTGGAAATACCTTTTTTTACACTCTTTGCATGATTAATTATCATATCAAGAGTAACTTCCCTTGTGGATTCCATTCCATATAAAACCATACCGAGAGAATCTCCAACCAAAACTATATCGCAATACTTATCCAATATTTCTGCAATCGTTTTTGAATATGCTGTAAGACAAACAATTGGATTTTTATTCTTTCTTTTAAAAATTTCTCTGATTTTTTTATTTTTCATTATTTATAATGAATTCTTTTATTATTTTGTGGATTTTTTTGGTTCAAGATTTTTAATTTTTTCAGCAATAATACTTCTATTATTGCACAACTTCGAGCAAATTAATAAAAATTTTTCATTTAATTCTTTTGCTTTTGAAAAATTTGATCTTTCTAATTGTAATTCAATCAACATAAAAAGAGCTTCTTCGTTTTTTGGATTTAATAGCAAAGTAGTGTTCAAATTTTTTTCTGTTTCATTTTTATTATCTTCCTCTTTATATATTTTTGCTAAATACAAATATGATAAATAATCTTTTGGATTAAATACTAAAAATTTTTGAAACAAAAATTTTGACTGATTATAATCTTTTTTTTCAAAATATATTTTTGCATCATCAAAAACATTTTGATTAGTAGCGATAGAGTTGTTTGGTAAAAATAAAAAAATAATAATTATTTGTAAAACGAACAGCCTAATCATTTATAACCTTTAAATTCCTACAGAAAATATAAATTTCCTTAGATTCTTTTCGACTTGATTTTGGCTTAAAAATCAATACCTCTTTAAATATCTCCTTTGCCCGAATCTGAATCTCTTTAAAAATTGTACCCATAAAAATTTTTGATACAAAATACGCATTGGTTTTTAAAATTTTTTTTGAAAATTCTAGTGCATTTAAACATAAATTGCCAGTTCTTAAAGAATCAAGCTCTTTATTCCCTGTGGTATTAGGTGCCATGTCAGAAACCACTGTATCTATTTTTGTATTGAAAAATTTAATAATTTTGTTTTGGGTTTCTAATTCAGTAAAATCTCCCTTTAAAAATATGGCATTGCTGATTGGTAGCATTTCTTTTATATCTACGGATAAAATTTTTCCATTTTTAATTTTTTTGGAAGCAACTTGTGACCAGCTTCCTGGCACAGATCCTAAATCAAGGAGCAACCTAGATTTAGATAAAAAATGAAATCTTTGATCAATTTCAATTAATTTAAATGCTGATCTAGATCTATAACCTTGGTCCTTGGACTCTCTTACGTAAATATCTCTATTTTGTCTGTTTATCCAATTTTTAGAAATTTTATTTTTTTTCAACTAAACAATACCGTATCTAAGACTTTTGAAAATTTTATTTCCCTGCGTGGTTTCAATTGGAATCTTTATATCTTTATTTACCCTCATGTCCCTGTTATTGTTCCAAATGCCAGCAGCAAGATGCATAATACCAATTTTTGTATTTGGTAGATAAGGTTCTACAAAACTTTTTGATTCTTGATCGTATTTCGGTAGCACATTGCTTGCTATCCAGTTACAAGACAATGGCAAAAATTCTGCTTTAACATTATCTATATAGACGCTTTTGTTTATCGCTAATCCCTCTGATCCAAAAATACTTCCAGCCTTTAAAGTTTTTTTTAGATTTTCCTGCCAAATTTTCCAACATCCAGAATCCTTTTCCAATGAAAAAACACCAATATTCAAGTGAGGTGCAAAAGCAATTTTTCGAGCAATATCTTCTGAAAAGCCAGATTTTTTAGCATGCTTATAGTTTTGAGACTTTATTGCAGCCAGGCTTCCAAAAATCCACTTTACTCTTGTCAAAATTTTATATCCTGCTCCAATTGTTTGGGTAATGCCAATTTTTCCATTTTCACAAGCCTTAAAATAAATATCAACGCACTCCCAGGTATTCACCCAGGCATCGCAATCTATCCATAAATATTTTTTAAAA
>Ga0208641_1001465_pt1 | contig 11893 bp, 13 predicted proteins | sample ETN02SmetaG_2_FD_185789 | JGI IMG/M metagenome (GOLD analysis project Ga0208641, IMG submission 185789) | Marine microbial and viral communities from oxygen minimum zone, Eastern Pacific Ocean - ETNP2014F10-02SV253 (SPAdes) (version 2) | ecosystem: Environmental > Aquatic > Marine > Oceanic ... | reverse complement strand
TTATAACTAGAAGTTTCTTCAACTGAGGCAATAACTTTAGCATTAGTTTCAGTTAAATCTCCAGCAATTTTTGCTGAATTTAAATCTTTCCCAGCAGTAAACACTCCAACATTTTGTACCAAAACTACTCTTGGGGAAGTGTCTAACATTACTTTTTTCTCTTTAACCTTTTTCTTGTTTATATTGAAATAATTGATGTATTTTTTTCTATAATTTTCAAAAGCTTTTTTTGCTGTTGTTTTAAATTCATCAATAGAAGAATTTTTCTTTGGTGTTATTATTAAAGGGAAAGGTTTAACTCTAATTACATGATCTGGCGTTGCAGTCCCTTTTGATGAATAGGATCTTACATTTTTTCCATTCATAAAATATTTTAAGTATTTATTTAATCTATAATTAACTACGAATTTTTGATCTTTATTCTTAGATAAAAGACCTCTTATTACTGGAGCAATTTCATGAGCATCAAACTTTGTGGAGAAATTTTTAATTTGTTTGATTTTTTTAACTTTAAATTTTTTAATAGCTCTTTCAGCCTTCGACACATATTTTATCATTAAGCTATATGCTTCTTTAGCATCATTATTAAAAGTAAAGATTCCATGGTTCATTAATATTAAACAATTAATGTTTGGATTTTTTGAGTAAATATCATCTATTTTTTTGGCTAACATAAAACCAGGCATTATGTACGGCACTATACTAACTTTGTTTCCAAATATTTTTTTGCAAAAATTTAGTCCTCCTGGTCTGTTTGTTAAATTTAAGATTGCATCCGAGTGAGTATGGTCTACATATTTAAATGGTAAAAAAGCATGTAAAAATGTCTCAACCGAAGGATTTGGTGATTTAATATTAATTAGGTTTCTTTTTTGGAAGCTAACCATATCTTCATCAGAGAGGTATTTTTTCTTTTTCATAGCTAATAACGGTTCTAGTTTGACAGCTGGCAAACCTTCAGGTTCTATATCTGCCATATCCCAACCACTACCTTTTACACATAAAACTTCGTATTTTTTTCCATCTATATCTTTGATTCGCGTTTTTACTGAGGTATTTCCTCCACCATGCAATACTAATTTTTTATTTTTTCCCAATAAACGGCTTGTATAGATACGCAAAGCAACATCTTTGGAAAATCCAAGATTTTTATATTTTTTTGTAAATTTTTTAGCTTCGCTATCTGTCCAATTGTTTTTCAAAATCAACTCCGTAAGAAATATTTATAGCAGTTTTTTATTTGAAAGAAGTAAAAAATTTGAATAGTTTTAAAAATCAAGCAACGATTCGAAGTTTAAAAAATGGGTAATTTTATATGGTAAAAGTTGGAGAACATATCACTTTGGATTTTTTGGGTACAAAGCAAACTTATAGCCCAAAGTTTTTCGGGAAAATAATTTACAAAATTGCAAAAGCTGCAAAAGTAGAGATACTTAATGTTTCACAGCACAAATTTAAACCACAAGGATTTACTTTAGTTGCACTTTTGGCGGAAAGCCACATGAGTTTTCACACTTTTCCAGAAAAAAATATAATAAGTTTTGATTTTTTTACCTGCGCAAACATTTCACCTTCGGTAGCATTAAATATACTTAAAAAAGAGATTAAACACGAAAGAGTAGTAGTTAGAAAATTTGATAGAAGTACCGTAAGTCTTTACGATGATATTTATAGTACACCTGGTCAAAAAAAATATTATGTTGTTAATAATGTTCTTGAGGATTTTGTTTCTAAAATTGGTCAGCATATAGAAATTTTGGAATTGGAAGAATTTGGAAAATCTTTATTTATAAATAACGAACTACAAGTTTCTGAAAAAGACGAGCATATCTACAGTGGACAGTTTGTAGGTGCTGCTATGGATTTAAATTCTAACAATTCCAATGCAGCAATAATTGGAGGAGGCGACGGAGGAGTCGCTAGAGAATGTTTATCTAGGAGATTTAACTTTGTTGATTGGTTTGAATTAGATCCGGAAGTAGTAACTGTTTGTACGAAACATCTTTCTAAAATCGGCAGAAAAGTAAAAGAAAGTAATACTGTTAAATGTGTATGGGGGGATGCCTTTAAAAGCATAAAATCTATAGAAGATTCAAAATATGATAAGATTTTCGTTGATCTTAATGACGATCAGTATTGTATCGATCTTGCAGCAAAAAATATGAATAATTTAAAAAGAATTTTAAAGCCAGGCGGTGTTATAACCGCACAAGTTGGAAGCCAAGATAAAAAACCAAAGCAGGTGGATAGTTGGTATAAAGTTCTTTCTAAAAATTTTGGAAATGCAAAGATTGACGGGGTGTTTATTCCTAGTTTTGACTGCAAATGGAATTTTGCATCATCCATCCTTAATTCTTAATTAAATTTAGGCTTTTTATAAATCATAATTTGTGGAATAATATCTTTATTAAATTCATTGTTTAATACGGAGGGGAAAATGAATAAATTTAAAAGACTTTTTTTATCTATATTTGCTTCGATAATTTTGCTTAGCACAAGTGTCTTAGCTGATAAGATAAAAATAGGAACAGAAGGCGCATATCCACCATGGAATGCAAAAGATGAATCTGGAAAATTAATCGGATTTGAAATAGAACTTGCTAACTTTCTTTGCATATATATGAAACATGAATGCACAATTGTAGAGCAAGATTGGGATGGAATGATACCAGCTCTTGTTATGAGAAAATTTGATGCAATCATGGCAGGAATGTCCATTACTGATGAGAGAATGAAAACTATTAATTTTTCACAAGGTTATGCGGACGAAGTTGCTTCCTTAGCAGTTATGAAAGGTTCAAGCTTGGAAGGAATGGATACACCTAAGGCCATAAATTTATCTACTGGTGGTTCAGCAGTTAATGACGCTTTAGAAACTTTAACAGCTGCATTAACTGGAAAAACTATTGGTGTTCAAACAGCAACTATTCACCAGAACTTTTTGGAATCTGGTGACGTAGGTAAAGTAAACATCAGAACTTACAAAACTCAGGATGAAGTTAATTTAGATTTGGCAGCTGGCAGAATTGATGCAGCACTTGCGGCAGCTGTTGCTTTTACTGATTATGCTGAAAAATCTGGCAAAGATGTAGTTTTAGTTGGACCTACATTTGCAGGAGGTGCATTTGGTAATGGAGTTGGCGTTGGTATAAGAAAAGGAGATAACTCTTCTGCCCAAGGAAAGAAAGATGCAAAACTTCTGAAAGATTTTAACAAAGCTATCGATACAGCAAGAAAACAAGGCAAAATCAGCGAACTAGCAATCAAGTGGTTTGGCTTTGATGCTTCAATGTAATAATTTTATTTTTAAGGCGATAGGTATTTAATTCTATCGCCTTAAAACCAATGGGACTTTTAGCTTACGGTGATACTGGTTGGGGAGACGAGCTTTTTTTTGCTACTTTAATGACAATAGCCGTTGCAATAACGGCAATATTTATTGGATTTTTGTTAGCTGCAATTTTTGCTTCATTTAAATTATCAAATAGTAGAATACTAAATTTAATTGGAAGTTTTTATACAACCGTTTTTAGAGGCGTTCCTGAGCTTTTAGTAATTTATTTATTTTTCTTTGGAAGCAGTGGTGCAGTGATGTATGTAGCTAAAATTTTTGGCTATGATGGATATATTGAAGTCAATGCTTTTTTAACTGGAGCAATGTCAATAGGTATTATTTCTGGAGCCTATTCTACCGAAGTATTTCGTGGTGCTGTTCAATCTATCAACCGAGGTCAATTTGAAGCGTCAGAGGTTCTAGGCTTAAAAAAAAAAATTTACTATTACAAAGTAATAATTCCACAAATGTTAAGGTTAGCATTGCCGAATATAAGCAATGTTTGGCAAATTACTTTAAAAGATACTTCATTAATATCAGTTACTGGACTTGTGGAAATTATGAGAATGTCTTATATAGCAGCAGGCTCAACAAGAGATCCTCTATTTTTCTATTCTTTTGCAGCAGTACTATATTTATTTTTAACTTTTTTAAGTTTGAAATTATTTAACAATTTAGAAAAACATTACAGCAAAGGGTACTAGATGGATTTAATGATAGAAAGCTTTCCAAGATTACTGAATGCTACAATTTTAACAATTGAGTTAACTTTGTTATCTTTATTTTTTGGTGTTTTTGTAGGTGTTTTTTTTGCAGTTTTGAGAACTAGCAATATTAAAATTCTTTGCTCTATATCATATTACTATTCTTATATTTTCAGAGGAACACCATTGTTAGTTCAGATTTTCATAATATATTTTGGTCTTGGACAAGTAGAATGGATAAGAGAGTCGTTTCTTTGGATAATTTTTAAAGAACCATATTCATGTGCTATTATTGCATTTACTCTCAATACAGGAGCTTATACATCTGAAATTCTTAGGTCTGCATTTGAAACAATTCAAAAAGGAGTTTTGGAGGCAGCTTACGGTTTAGGTTTAAATAAGATACATGTTTTTTTTAAGATTAAGCTTCCTATAGTTGTCAAACAATCCTTACCAGCATACGGTAATGAAATGATCCTAATGCTGAAAGGAACTTCTTTAGCGAGTACAGTGACTCTTCTCGATCTAACAGGGGTGGCAAAGCATATTATATCAACCACTTTTAGACCAGTAGAAGTATTTATTGTTGCGGGAAGTATTTATTTATTGATGACTTTCATCATACATAACTTTGTAAAAATTTTAGAAAAAAAATTAGATTATTCAAAATAAATGTATGCTGAAAGTTTCTTGCATTCAAATTTGTTCTAATAACAATATCAAAAAGAATATTCAAAAAGTTCTTTATTATATTAATCAATGTATAAAAAAAAAATCTGATTTTATTTTAACGCCAGAAACATGTTCAATTATGTCAAGTGAAAATAAAGAATTACTTAATAAAACTACCACAATGGAAAAAGATGAACTTGTATTAGAAACTAAAAAAGTTTGTGTGAAGTATAAAAAATGGATTTTACTTGGATCTATTGTAGTTAAAAATAAAAAGAAAAAATTGGTAAATAGATCTGTTTTGATAAATACTAAAGGGAAGATAGAGAGATATTATGATAAGATACATATGTTTGATGTAATTTTATCAAAAAGAGAAAAACATTTAGAGTCCAATTCATACAGTAAAGGAAATAAAATTGAAGTTGTAGATCTTCCGTGGGGTAAACTTGGCATGTCAATTTGTTATGATGTTAGATTTCCTAATATGTATCGTTATATGTCTAAATTAGGAGCCAAGTTTATTTCTGTGCCTTCGGCATTTACCGCCACAACTGGTAAAAAACATTGGCATACTTTATTAAAAGCTCGAGCAATAGAAAATTTTTGTTATATTTTTGCCCCAGCGCAATATGGTCTCCACCATAATGGTAGAAAAACTTTTGGACACTCTTTAATAATTTCGCCTGATGGAAAGATTTTAAGTGAATTAAAAACAGGTGAAGGTGTAATTTCAAGTAAAATAGATCCTTCTTTACCTTACAAACTTAGAAAAAGTATTCCAAGCTTAGTTGTAGACTAGTACTCGGTATATTGCTTAACTTCTTTAATATTGGAACCCAGAACTTTATTAATTTCTAATTTTATTTTTGATCTTTTATCGTTCTCAATATAAACATTTCTTGCTAATTGAATAAATTTATCATTAAAGTCAGAATTCTTTTCGCATAATCTTTTTTCATTTTCTATTTTCCATAATTTTTCATTTATTTCTTTCAAATTTTTGTAAAGAATATCTATTTTATCTGGAGATTTAATATTATCATTTTTTGTTTTAATTAATATGTCGTATTCTTTTTTTACTTCTTGTAAAAAACTTAAATCTTTTATTTTGTTCAACTTTATTTCTAAAATGCTAAGTTTATCTAATAATTCTCCAGCAGATATTTCAGTTAGAATTTTGCTCATTTTATAATTATAGGTGATATAACATTATCTTATAAATTTTAATGTCTAATATATTGGTTATAAAACATGGTTCTTTAGGAGATATAGCTCAGATTAGTGGTGCGATTCAAGATATAAAAGAAAATCATACTGGCGACAAAGTATTTATTCTTACAACTTCTCCTTATGAAGAATTGTTTCTTAAATGTCCATATATTGATGAAGTTTATATAGACCAAAGATTTTCACGGTTAAATTTATTTTATCTATTAAAATTAAAAAGGACAATATCCAAACTTAGTTTAGTAAAAATATACGATCTGCAAAATTCATCAAGAACATCATTTTACAGAAAATTTTTGTTCAATAAAATAAAATGGTCTAGTACTGAAACAACATTAGCTTCAGGAAACAACAAAAGCGATTTTGACAACGACCCAGTACTAAAGAGGTTCAATTTTCAATTAACTAATTCTAACATTGTTACTAAACACACATTAAAGCCTAATTTTTCTTGGGCCTGCGAAAATGTAGATGACTTGAAAAAAAAATATAATTTAGAAAAATATATTTTATTATTTCCTTTCTGCTCAATAAATTTACCTCATAAAAAATGGCCATATTATAATGATTTGATTTTATTAATTAAAAAGCATAACCCAGAATTTGAAATGATTATTGCACCCAGTCCTAATGAAATTGAAGAATCGAAAAAAATAAAAGCTCGAGCAATACTTAAAGATGATAGGGCGTTAACAATAACTCAGTTAGCTGGCTTAATAGACAAAGCTCAGTTTGTAATTTCAAACGATACAGGTCCCGCTCACATGGCGGCTCATTTAGGAGCAAAAGGAGTAACTTTATTTGGGCATCACACAACACCAAAAAAAGTAAGCATAGAAACAAAGAAATTTAAGGCAATTATTAAAGATGATTTAAAAGAATTATCTGCTGAAGAAGTTTATTTTAATATTTCCAAAGAATTATCGTTAGTTTAAAAGTTCAATATATTTTTTTATAATTTTACTCCATTCAAATTGTTTTGAAAATTCTTTGGCATTTTTACCAAATATTAAATATCTATCTTCCTCAAAAATGTTTTTTATGCATTGATAAATTGAATCAAGATCGTTTCCGTTACAAATCAAACCAGTTTTATTGTGAATAATCGCATCTGATGCGCCCCCATCTTTACCACCTATTGATGGAATTCCATGTTGTCCAGCTTCAATAAAAGCTATTCCAAATCCCTCTACTGATTTTTTATAAATAATTGATGGCATAACAAATAAGTTAGATTTTTTTATTAAAGCCGACTTAAAATCAGGATTTATATTGTCCATAAAAATGACAATATTTTCTAGGTTTAATTCATGCACCAACTTTTTTAAATTTTTTTCTTCACTTCCATATCCTACACAAACATATTTTATTTTAGGAAATTTTTCTTTAAGATTTCTAATTGCCATAATTGTTTTGTCATGGCCTTTCCTTTTATCAAATCTAGCTACTGTAATTAAACATGGAAATGAATCTTCAAATATTTTCTCAGCAGCTTTTATATTCTTTTCATCAGGCTCTTCATAAAAATTTATTCCAGGGTGAATAACTTTAATTTTATCCACATCAATACCATTATTTTCCGCTAATCTTTTTGTAAAATTTGAATTGGATATTATAAAATCAGCCTTTGAGATGCTTTCAATCATTCTTTTATTTAATCTTGAATTTGCAGGGTGATTTATTTCTTTTGAGTGGATTAAACAAAGTGTTTTCTTGTTTAATAAAGATTTTTTATCTACATACTCTAGGCTTTTCCAATGATCAGCAATCAGGGCTTTAATAGAAGAGTTTTCTTTTAAATAATTGTTTACTAAATTAGCTTTTCTGAATTTTCTAAATAATTTTATCCCAGATACTCTGGTGATATCCCACTGAAATTTTTTATCATGGATATCAGAATTTTTATGTTCTTCTGCGAAAATTTTAACTGGACCATATTTTAATAAAGCTGACGATAATCCTCCCATTAGTATTTGCATTCCACCCAATTCAGGTGGAAAGTTCCTGGTGTTAATTAAAAACATTAATTAAACCATTTTATATTACAGCCCATGCTAGGATTTTGATTTTGAGGTCCTTTACCAGTAGAAGCAATGGAATCCATTGCATTTTTCAATTCACTATCTCCAGTAGTTATAGGTTTTAAATCTTTTAACTCTCTTATTCTACCTCTGTACTGCAATTCTAAGTTTGAGTTATAGGCAAAAAAATCTGGCGTACATACAGCCCCGTATTTTTTAGCGATTTGTTGATCTTTGTCTATCAGGTAAGGAAAATCAAAATCGTGTTGCTTTTTAAATTTAATCATATTGTCGAAAGAGTCTTCCGGATAATTTATTGTATCATTTGACATTATTGCCGCTGAATTGATACCAATGCTTTTAAAATATTTGGCGTCTTTTACGATATCTTTAATTATAGCTTTTACATAAGGACAGTGATTACAAATAAACATAATCAGAGTTCCCTTTTTTCCTTTTATATCTTCCAATGAAGTCATTTGGTTATCCGTAGAGAGAAGACTAAAATTATTTGCTTTTTCTCCAAAATTACAAATTGGTGTTTTTGTTAGAGTCATAATATTATAAACGTAGTTTATATATATTTTGACTATGATTTACAATTTTGAAAATAAAACTTTAAAATCAGAAGAAAACAGTTGGATAGCACCAAATGCTACTGTGATTGGAGATGTTATTTTAAAAAAGAACTCTAGCGTGTGGTTTAATGCAGTATTAAGAGGTGATATAGAAAGCATCACAATAGGAAAGGGATCAAACATTCAAGATGGAAGCGTTTTACATACTGACCCAGGTTATCCTTTGGTAATTGGATCAGGTGTCACAGTTGGTCATATGGTTACCTTACATGGATGTTCCATTAGTGACGATTCTTTAATAGGAATTGGTAGCACTGTACTGAACAATGCAAAAATAGGAAAAAATTGTATTGTTGGAGCAAAGACTTTAATTACAGAAAATAAAATAATACCAGATAATTCTCTAGTTATTGGCTCACCAGGAAAAATTATTAGGCAGATAACAGAAGATGAAATTAAACATATAAAGGAAAATGCAAAACACTATATTGAAAACTGGAAAAAATATTCAAAAATTATAACTTAATCTAGATTATTATAACGATCAGGCTGCATTAATTATTTTCTCAATCTTTTTATTAAACTTGAGGTATCCCAACGGTTACCACCCATTTTTTGAACATCCTCGTAATATGTATCTATTATTTCTGTTATAGGTAATAAAGAATTGTTCTTTCTAGCTTCTTCCATTGCAATTTTTAAATCTTTTCTCATCCAATCAACAGCAAATCCAAAATCAAAATTGTTATCAATCATAGTTTTATATCTATTTTCCATTTGCCAAGATTGAGCAGCTCCTTTTGAAATTACTTCAATGACTTCTTCCATATTTAGTCCTGCTTTAATTCCAAAATTTATTCCTTCCGACAAACCTTGTACGAGTCCTGCTATACAAATTTGATTAACCATTTTAGAAAGCTGACCACTCCCAGCTTTGCCTAGTAACTTCATTTTTTTACTATAACAATTAATAACCGGGCTGGCTTTATCATAATCTTTTTGGTCACCACCAATCATTACAGTTAATGCACCATTTTCTGCTCCTGCTTGCCCTCCTGAAACTGGAGCATCTAAAAAACCAAAGTTATTTTTTTTTGCGTAAGAATAAATTTCTCGTGCAATTGAAGCGGATGCAGTTGTGTTATCTATGTAAACAGACCCCTTTTTTATTGATTTAAATATTCCGTTCTTTCCAAAAGTTACTTCTTTCAAATCATTGTCGTTTCCTACACATGTGAATACAAAATCACAATCTTTTGCAGATTCCGCAGGAGTCTCTGACATTTTGCCAGAGTAAGTTTTGAGCCATTTTTCAGCTTTTGATTTAGTTCTATTAAATATAGTTACGTTATGACCTGCTTTTGATATATACCCAGCCATAGGATAGCCCATTGTACCAAGACCAATAAAAGAAACTTTGCAGCTCATAATTAATTATGATTATAGATATTATTAGATCAAATTTCAAAATAATTGTTTTTGGTTTTGTTTTTACTTTTTTTTCATGTGTTGGACAGAGTTTTTTTATAGGGTTGTTTAATTCCAATATCAGAGAAGAATTAAACATTTCTCATGGAGAATTTGGAACTATTTATGGAATTGCCACTTTATGTAGTAGCTTAACATTAATATGGTTAGGAAAAAAAATTGATGATTTAAAGTTAGTTAATTACTCTTTTTTAGTCGTTATTTTTTTAACTTTTGCAGCTCTTTTTTTTTCATTCATTAACGGAATAATTTTTTTAGCTATCGGAATTTTTTTTCTTAGATTATCCGGTCAAGGTTTAATGACACATACTGCATCAACAGCAATTGCTAAATATTTTGATCAGAGTAGAGGAAAAGCGTTGAGTTATATTTGGGTTGGCATGTCCTTAGGAGAGTTTTTGCTACCTATGATAATAGTCTATTTTTTAACATTTATATATTGGAGAAACTTATGGCAAGGATTGGCAGTTATAATTTTATTATTCCTACCAGTATTTACTTATCTTACAATTAAAAACGTCAATATATTTTCTAGGGAAAATGAAAACAGAAATCATAAAAATAATAATATTGATTCAATTAAAAGTTGGAGCAGAAAAGAAATATTAAAAGATTTAAGATTTTATTCAGTTCTGCCAGCTATGTTGGCTTGTTCATTTATAATTACAGGAATAGTTATAAATCAAACATTCATTATAGAATCAAAAGACTGGGGAAAATTTGCAATCGCAAAATCATTTATGATTTATTCGATGCTTACAGTAATTACTCTGTTCTTATCGGGATTTTTGGTAGATAAATTTACTAGCAGAAAAATTTTTCCACTACTAAATATTCCATTGCTGTTAAGTTTGACTGTATTAGCTATTTTTAATCATCCTTATTCTGCTTTTGTTTTTATGGGTCTTATGGGTGTTACAAACGGATTGTCAAATGTTTTAGTATCCTCGTTTTGGGCTGAGATTTATGGTGTAAATTATCTTGGATCTATTAAAGCTTTAACAGCTTCATTAATGGTTTTTTCAACTGCTTTAGCCACTGCGGTATTTGGAGTTTTAATTGATTTGGGTTATTCCATTGAAAACATAGCTTTTCTATGTGCTATTTATACTGCTATATCAATTTTTATTGTTATAATTTTTCAGAACTCTTACAAACCAACTTTGATTAAAAAATAAATCTTGATTTTTTGGCGTCTATTTTATATTAGTTCTGGCTCATGGCTAGAATAACCGTTGAAGATTGCATTGATAAGGTTGAAGGTCCTTACGACTTAGTTTTAATTGCCAAGGAAAGAGCTGTGCAGTTGAATTCTGGTGAACAACCAAACGTTGATCCCGAAAATGATAAAAATACGGTTATTGCACTAAAAGAAATTGCGGAAAATAAAATTTCAGTAGATGAACTAAAAGAATCGGCAATCAATAAGTTAAGAAAACATATTGAGCAAGATACGGAAGTTTCGGAGCAGATTGAATCGGAGGGAGACGATTTTGAAAATATTTATAAAGGAGAAATTTCAAAAAGTGGGGTTCCTATTTTACCATCTAAAAGAGCCAGAAAAATTCCTGAAAAAATAGAAATTTTTAAAGAGGAATCGGATCAGAAAAAAAAATTTGAAAATGAAAGTTTACCTGAGAATAAAAAAATTTCATTAAAAGAATTAGAAGATCAAGAAAAAATAAAAGAAGATTCGGATGAGTTGGCTGATCCCAAGTCTTCTGATAATGTTTAAATTGAAATCAAATCAAATAATTTTTTTTAACACTCATTAAAATGATAAGAAAAGTTTCAGTGGCACCCATGATGGATTGCACTGATCGTCATGACAGATATTTTTTAAGATTGATTAGTAAGAATGTGATG
>Ga0208641_1001464_pt1 | contig 11900 bp, 8 predicted proteins | sample ETN02SmetaG_2_FD_185789 | JGI IMG/M metagenome (GOLD analysis project Ga0208641, IMG submission 185789) | Marine microbial and viral communities from oxygen minimum zone, Eastern Pacific Ocean - ETNP2014F10-02SV253 (SPAdes) (version 2) | ecosystem: Environmental > Aquatic > Marine > Oceanic ... | reverse complement strand
AATAATGGGAACACTCCACCTCTTTGTAAAAAAGTGGGGATGGGGTAAATTGAAGAGATGAAAAAAATCTTTCTACCATTTTTAATTATCTGTTTTTTATTTGCTGGGCGCCGGATTCCGGCAGAGTGGGAAACACAGGATGGAATCTGGCTGCAATGGCCTCTTCAGTTTGAACATTGGATGAGACCGGAAATGGCAGAAGCAATCAGTGCCATTCAGAACTATGAATCAGTAAACCTAATTGTCCAAAATCAAAATCATTTGAATGAGGCACAAAACCAAATCCAAGACCATGGTGGTAATCCTGACTCTGTTATTTATCATATTCAAGCTCATAATAATGCCTGGTTAAGGGATAATGGTCCTGTTTATTTAGAATCTGATAATCAACTTATAATTAATAATATGCAATTCGACTCTTGGGGCGGATTAGTACCCAATTATGAAGAAGATAATGCGATCCCATGTATGATTGCTCAATGGCTTGGTTTACCATGTGAATCATTAGATTTTATTATGGAAAGAGGAAACCTTGAATTCAATGGTGCGGGAACATTAATCTCAAATTGGGATTGCTGGATCGACAGAAATTCAAACCTAAACCAATCGGACCTGGAAGTGATCCTTATGGATATCTGGGGACTTGATCAAATAGTCTGGACTTATGGTCATTCCCAGTACGATGTTACCACAGGGCATATTGATGGTGTGGCTCGTTTTATCAACGATTCTACTGTTGTCGTCTCCCAATATGCGGATCCCAATGATGAAGATGCCTGGATTTATGATGCGGCAGCAGAAACTATTTCAAATAGTGGCTTTCATGTCATACGAATGAATATGCCAGGATATATTAATTATTATAATTGGATCATTCCGGCAATTTATGTGAATTGGCTACAGATTGATGGTGCGATTATAGGAAATGCATATAACATACCTGAATGGGATAATGAAGCTCAGGAAGTGTTGGAATTTCTTTTTCCAGAGCAAGATGTGATTTTATTATTTACTCCGGAAGTAAATCTGTCAGGGGGCGGAATACATTGTATTACTAATGATCAGCCCTCTTTGACCCTTGATTCAAGCTTGGAATTGGAACATAGTGCAGGCTGGAATCTTGTATGCTTACCTCTTGAAGTCGAAGATACTTCATATAATATTCTATTTCCTGAATCAACAGAAGGAACATTATACTCATATGATGGGGCATATATATCTGATATCACTCTGATCCAAGGGGAGGGCTACTGGTTGAGATTTAATGAGGCAGGTAGTACCACTATTATCGGTACTCCAATCAATGAACTTACAATCAGTCTGAGTGAGGGATGGAACCTTATTTCAGGTATTACTAATTCTTTCAATATCTCAAACATACAAGACCCGGATGGACTTATCATTGCAGGTACAGTCTATGGATTTACTTCGGGTGGTTACTCAAATGAAGAAATTTTAGAACCGGGCAAAGGATATTGGGTTAGGACCAATGGCTCTGGTTCTATTATCTTAATAGGAGAATAAGCTACCCCACCTCTTTGTAAAAAAGTGGGGATGGGGTAAAATGATAATTACAGTTTGTCCCGAATTCGAGTATATTTGACTTTACTTGAAAAAGTATGATTCAATTACTGAGAAATTATACTGTTATTAAAAACAGAATCCCCCTTCTTAAAATGGGGGTTCTTGTCAGATGTAATTAATTATTGACTATAAAAGATATGAAATTATATAGAGTTTATGGATTAAATGGGTGCAGGATGCTTCTCCTTGATAAAACTACTAGATATAGAATTACTAAGATAAATATAGTCCAAGATATTGTTAATAATTTTGGGATTCCTATATTGAATACATTTGACAATGTACATACTTATAGTAAGAAAATATTTAAGGAAAAATTTAATAATAATAGAGCGCAGGGGATTATTATCGAATTCCTTGCAAACTATGATAGTCAGTTTGACTTTAATGCAGTTGTTAAGAAAGATCATTGTATAGTAATACTTGATAGTATTAATGATCCTCAGAATCTTGGCCAGATTATACGCACCTGCGAATGTGCTGGTATTGATTCTATAGTATTGCCTAGTAATAGTTCAATATCAATTACAAATACAGTGTTACAGATAAGCCAGGGATCCTTTACAAATATGAAAATATATATTGAGAAAAATATCAATCGATTTATTGATAAAATAAAAAAACATAATTTCTGGATTGCAGGATTTGAAAATAGTATATCAGCATGTAATTGGTTTGATATAGAAATGAAAGGTAGAGTATGTTTTGTTTTTGGAAGTGAAGGTAAAGGGATTAAATCTTTAACCCTTAAGAAGTGTGATTATGTTGGAACTATCCCAATGTTTGGTAAAATAAACTCTTTAAATGTTTCAGCCTCAGTAAGTGCTATTCTTTTTGAAAGGATTAGACAGATTAAAACTCAATAAGGCTAACACTTTTTTAAAATCATCTCCACATACGTGGGGTATTTTGTTTCCACCTCTTTGTAAAAAAGTGGGGATGGGGTAAATAACCCCTCCAAACTATTTAGACATACCTATACCTATGGTGTTGTTAAAGTAGACCCCACCCACCCAGACCTTGGGGGACACTCCCTGTGATATTACTCCTCTCACACAAAACAGGATACTTTGGTGTGATTTCTATCATTGATACTCTCAGCATTAGAGTGTATTATCTGACATCACTTTTAACTGCTAGATTAAATGATTAATTAATAAAAGCTGAAATTTTATGAAAACATTACTTTCCCTTTTGTTGTTATCACTTGCATTGCTGATTGCTGATGAATCTCATAACTCTGGACAAAATTGTTTAAACTGTCATTATGATGGCGGCTCTGCAAATGAGCATATATTTAATATGGCTGGGACTATTTATACTGACCCGGAGGGCACTGAAATCCAACCTAATGTAAATGTCTATATAGAAGATGCTAATGCCAATCTATACCTTCTGGTCAGCAGTTGGGTACACGGAAATATATGGTTTGAAGAGGATGAATACGAGGTTGAATGTAATGATGTGCCTATGGAACTTTGTATTGAATTGGATCAATGTGAATGGGAATATGATGATGGAGAGTGTGAGGATGCTGAAGGTGTTCCCGTTCAAACACCTGTACCACCCTTTACCGCGACGGTTGAATATAATGGGTATACAGCAACCATGTCCGAGTCGGTTCAAAGCGGTTCTTGTAACAGCTGCCATGTTGCAGGAATGAGAATTTATGTACCCATGAATGAAAGCGAAGAAGTATCAATATCATATAATAGTGAATGGAATCTTGTAGGCTTACCTCTTGAAGTTGAAGATGCTTCATATAATATTCTATTCCCTGAGTCAACAGAAGGGACTTTATATTCTTTTGATGAAACTTATATTCTTGGTAGTACTCTAGATCAAGGAGAAGGCTACTGGCTTAGATTTGATAATTCTGGTAGTGCCACTATTGCTGGTACTCCAATCAATGAACTTACCATCAGTTTAAGTGAAGACTGGAATCTTGTCTCCGGTATTTCTTTTCCTGTTGATGTTAACGCGGTCTATGACCCGATTCAGCTGATCATTCCCGGCACGGTCTACGGGTATGGTTTCAGTTACACTACTGCTGAAACTATTGAACCGGGATATGGTTACTGGCTGCGGAGTGTGGGAGAAGGAGAGGTTTTTCTTTCATCCGGCCCCAGTTTAGTGGATCAAACAATTTCAGACTGTGAGTTTCAGTATCCGGATCCTTCTTTGAATCTGGTAGTTAATGGCAATACCATGGCATTAACAATGATTCACCCTGAAATGAACTGCTGTCTGGAACCAGTTTGGGATGGATGGCTTGATGGAAATGTTTTCCATATAACTATGACGGACGTTGGAGATCCTTGTGACTGCGTATGTTCCTTTGAACTGTCTGCAAGTTATGCTCCTTTTCCGCCCGGGATATTTACTCTAGATTTCTGGCCGGAACTGTTCGGGAATCCTGTGTTTATCATACCAGGAGGGGAGTCAGGAAAGGGGTTTAGTATCCCGCCACAGTTGGCAAGTGTAAATTCTATGACTTTCAATGGACAAACGCTTTACTTTGGTTTGGAAATACCAGAGGAAGAGCAACTCAGCTACAGTCTTCCACCAAAACCTCCCTCAGGAGCATTTGATGCAAGATTCAAGGGTGACTGGAGAGCAGTTAAAGACTACGGCGAAGTAGAAGTAATGCCCACCAGTGAGACCCTTACTATTTCTTACGACATACAAGTTGAGCCAGGGGAACACTATTACTGGGTACTGACATCCGAAAACAAGGAAGAGTATGTAATGCAAGGTTCAGGAGAGCTCACAGTTCCCTCAGCAGAGAGATTTATTCTAAACAGGAAATCTGTGATTCCCGTCACATTTACCCTGCACCAGAACTTTCCCAATCCATTCAATCCAATTACGACTTTAAGGTATGACCTGCCGTCAGAGGCTTTTGTCACAATCAGTATTTATGACATGCTTGGTAGAGAGGTTATAGAGCTGGTCAGTATTGCTCAACAAGCAGGATTCAAGTCAATTAAGTGGGATGCCACAGACAGCTTTGGTAAACCTGTAAGTGCTGGAGTATACCTCTACCAGATACAGGCTGGAGAGTTTGTGCAGACCAAGAAGATGGTGCTATTGAAGTACCACCTCTTCATAAAAAAGTGGGGATGGGGTAGATAGCCCACCCAGACCTTGGGGGGCACCCCCTGTGTTTTAGATATTACCACCTCTCACACAAAACAGGTAAAATTAGGCTGTGATATCCATCATTGACATTTACAGCATCAGAGTGTATTATGTAATAGAAATTTTAAATGCTAAAAGACTGATTCATGAAGAAGTTACTGCTAACAATAATACTGATTGGAAACTCAATCCACTCTCAATCCACTCCATTTTATAAAGGAGGGGATATATCTATTTTAGATCAAATTGAAGATAATGGTGGAACTTATACAGAAAATGGGGAAGTGATAAATGTCTTAGACATATTTAAAAATCACGATATTAACCTTATACGGTTAAAATTATGGCATACACCGGATTCTGACTATAATAGTTTACCGAATGTACTTGAAATGGCTTCACGTATTATAGAAGCAGACATGAAATTTTTATTGGATATCCATTATTCTGATTTTTGGGCAGACCCAGGTCATCAGACAACTCCAACGGCTTGGGAAAATCTATCATTTGAAATTTTAAGTGATTCAGTGTATCATTATACAAAATCAGTTCTTGAGTCATTTAGGGAGCAAAACTTGTTACCACATATAGTCCAAATTGGGAACGAAATTGACAATGGTTTTTTATGGCCAGAAGGAAGTGTTTCTCATTGGGGTCAATTTACCGATTTACTGAATGCAGGTATTTTGGGAGTGAATGATGCATTAGCAGATGGTGATACGGTAAAGATAATGATTCACATTGCCAAAGGTGGAGACAATAATGGATCGGTTTGGTTTTTTGATAATTTAGAAAATTATAACGTGGATTTCGATTTAATCGGACAATCATTTTATCCGTGGTGGCATGGGACTTTTGATAATTTAGAATATAATCTGAATGATTTAGCAGAACGATATGATAAAGAAATTATGGTTGTGGAAACCGCATATCCATGGACATTAAATTGGAATGATAATACCCATAACATAGTTGGGTCTGAACAACTTCTGGATGGATATCCTGCATCGGTGAACGGACAAAAACAATTTTTGTTATATTTATTAAACATAGTCGAGAATATTCCAAACGATTTGGGAAAGGGATTTTGTTATTGGTCACCCGAGTGGATTTCAACAGAAACATTTGGGAGTCCATGGGAAAATCTATCACTTTTCGATTTTGAAGGTGAGGTTTTGGAGACCATTCAAATTTTCGAAACCGTTGATACGACTATAACTTTGTACCACCAAAACGGATGGAATTTAGTAGGACTTCCCCTAATGGTCACTCAAATTGAATGGGAATTTGTATTTCCTGATGCTGTAGAAGGAACTTTATTTTCTTTTGATGGAGTGTATATGGAAGAAATACATTTTCAAAATGGGAATGGATATTGGTTAAGGTTTAATGATGCTGGCGGTACCACTATTGCTGGTACTTCAATCAATGAACTTACTATTAGTCTTAATGGAGGATGGAATCTCATATCAGGCATAAGTATTCCTTTGGATGTCACAGAGATACAAGACCCGGATGGAATTATAATCGCTGGCACAGTCTATGGATTTGCTTTTGGTGGATATTCAAATGAAGAAATTTTAGAACCCGGAAAAGGATATTGGATTAGGGCAAATAGTTCAGGTTCTATTATATTAATTGACAATTAGGTTTCCCCACCCCTTTGTAAAAAAGTGGGGAGGGGGTAAATTGAAGAGGTGAAACACCTTTCTTTATTCTGCAATATTATGGTAATTTTTTTTCAGGATATAACATGATATTAAAATTATTATTCAGTATGGTTCTCTTTATTAGTGGTGGTCATTTAGTAAGTACTAATTTCAAATTACACCATTATAGTGATGAGGACTATAAAGATATTTTTTTCCTGAAACACAATGATTCAATTACTAAACAATGTTTAAGACATTCAGAATCAGAAGATATTCAAAAAAAGACTTTATATCATAATGATGAAAGTAGAACAATTTATAAAGTAACAAAAAATAAGGAAAAACATTCCTCGGAAAGAACTTCGTAGAATTCTCTACAACGAATTAAAATACCTCTGGCTCAAATAACCCCACATTCGTGGGGATTTTTGTTTTCCACTTCTTTGTAAAAAAGCGGGGAAATGCCTAATGCCCCCATCCTGCAAATATTCATCCTGTCTTGGTGTACAGGTGCTCTAGTATATCTGTAGGAGATTTTGTTATAAAAATAATATAAATTCGACATTATAACAGAACATATTTTGGCCAATTTTGGGCTGTTATCGTTGTAAAGAGGTCACAGCGTTGACTGTGCATGTTAAGGGGATAATCGGCGGTAACCAGGTTCGGTAGTTTAAAACCCTTCCTATCCAAAACTGTGGCAGACCTAGTAGCGTAATTAAGGTCAAAAGGAAATTTCTGTTGAACAAATTTATTAATTTAAAACAGAGGATAGAAAATGAACCAGAGTAAACTATTATTGGTGCCTGTATTTTTCCTCACCTTTGCGATTAATCTTTTCAGTCAATCTGTAGAACTAAAATATAGAGAAAGGACAATTGGTAGCGATCTAAGTATTCAAATTTATTTTTCAGATGAATCTGGGAATGAGTATGCTTCACCCGATTCTATTGCTAATTCTGCCAATTTTTATTTTTGTTTTAAACCAATTGGCGAGTGGACGTTTTCTCAAAAAAATATTAATGGGTATGTCGATCCCATTATATTGAAGCAGAATGATTCTACTATAAACTATTTATCTCGTAACCCAATTCGTGAGGGTAAAAGCATCATTAAATTTGTACTATCTTATAAGAAAAATGATTTGGACTATCTCGGTGATTTTAATTTTGAGAATAAGTTAGAAAATACTGAATTAATGAATATCTCTGAAGAATATTGGCCGATATTTAATCAATACAAACCAGTATTCACACAAGGAAGGGAAACCTTTAAATTACAAGAATATCTGATGGCATTTCAAATTCTGAAAAATTTTTTAATGGATGACCCGCGGGCTAAGGAGCTGTCTTTTTACGATACTGCCGATAGTCTTATTTTGGAAGCGATAAATAATTATATCGAAAAGAACGATAATAAATTTAATGAAATCACTGCAGAGCTGGAAGAGTCTCTGGAGGATAACAAAATAGATAAATTAGAAATGCTATCATTGGAATTATCAGCAGCACAAAAGAATTTCAACCCATATTTTGATTTCAAGAGTGATAGTTCACTCACAGTTAAACAGAAATGTGATCAATTGGTTGAAAATTTGAATAGTGGAGTTTCTGAGTATAATAGAGCTTACCGGGATATGAAGCTCTCCATATTTGATCAGGGCAACTATTTCGATTACAAGTTTGAACTTTTTGTTGATCTTCTGGCTCATATGACTCTGGACATCGAGCTTATTTATAAGATTGATGGGTATAACGGAATAGATCTTACTTTAATAGACAAGTATACGATAAAGAAACAACTACTTGAAGAGTTGGATTGGTTAACCGAGTTTACTGATGCTGTTAAATTGATTAACGAAGATATCCGAACCAAAAACTATATTTTTGGGCCAGCCACAATGGATAATCTGAAAAAGCAGATGCAATTTGAAAAACAACCTTATTACAATATATTTATTGCGTTCAATGCACTGGCCAATGATGATATGGATATGTTTGTCAGATCAATTAGAGAGGCATACAAGACTGTTTCAAATGAGGACCTTCTCTATGCTTTTGAGCTGTGGTATGTTTCATATTTAGCTACAATAAATAATATACCAGAGAAAGTGCTGGTAACCTTGGCAGAGGTTCTGAGATATGAAAGTGAAGGGAAATTTGAAGAGTCAATCAAGCAATGTAAAATTGCTGTGAGACTATCTAGTGGCTTTAGTCCTCCGCTATTCTTTCTTGGAAGAATTTATCATAAAAAAGATGAAGGATTTATTGCTGAAAGGTATTTTGACCAAGCACTGGAAATCTTGCCTGATTATATGGCGCCTCGTTTATATAAAATTAGGTCTTTAATTAAATTAGAAGATTATTCATCTGCTTTAATTGAGGTGGACTCAGCATTAACCAATTTACCATACTGGTACTTTTATTTCACCAAGGCCCAGGTCTTGGTTCACCTAAAACAATATGAAGAGGCCCGGGATATTATTTTAGAGAAATGTCTGCCCCTAAATAAATATCATTTTGATTCTTTTATTCTTTTAGGTGATATCTGTACATTGATTAAAGATGTAGATTGCGCCAAGGATTACTATTTACAGGCTGGTGATATCGACCCAGAAAACCCAACCTTCAGTGTTAAGATGAACGAATTAAAAAACGTCAAATTGACCGAACCCCCTGCACAGGAGGAGGCCCCGGAACCCCCTACACAGGAGGAGGCCCCAGAACCCCCTACACAGGAGGAGGCCCCGGAACCTGACCCTGAGACTAAATCTGAGGATGATAAAGATTAAGCAGTGTTCATCGAGGTCTTTTTTCTTGGAGGTCAAATTTTATTTACCTTAAATCTAAAATCTGCTCCCTCTTTTTTGCAAGGAAGTGGAAATGGTGTAATTTAAGAGTTGAACAAGCTAATCTTTTTGGTGACATTAATAATGTTATTAATGGTTAACTGTTTTTTTCAAAATGTTGGTTCAGACCCTACAATGGATTATAGTTCTTTAAAAGGATCTGGTCTGTCTCCACAAGATTATGATATTCTTGTTAAACAAAGACAGGATCAATATGCTAAAGAGGTTGGGGATGGTCATGATGATTGGATAACTACCCAGATGTAACTGTTATTTCCCAGACCTCCCCAATTTAATCCTTTGGGCAAATGAAAGAAATGAGAAAAGAAAACATAGAGCAATTAGAAAAATATATCAGTAAGGCCTGATCAAATGGGTTTGCAATTTATATATTTTGTATCCTTTTTATCTTGTGTCACCCTGCTTCTATTTTTTTTCCACGATTTAAGAATAAAAAATTTTAGGGGGCCGTTTGTTTCACTAATTGTTTTTCTTTGGTTCTTCTCTTATCTTACCGGGCAACTTGGTTTAAGTCTTAACTTAGCACTTTCTGCCGATTTTATAATAAAGATTCGTTATTCTTCCTCTTTTTATACACTAATATTTGTAGGAATATTATTGGTATACATTACTGAGGGTACAAGAGCGGCACGAAACTTAATTTTGGTGTCAATAGGTGCTCAGTTTATGATTGTAGTAATGCAAATTTTCGTCCATCATCTTGCTTACCCACTGCTGCCAACAGAATATCACTCTGCAGCTCTCGCAATATTTAACCCAAGTTACTTTAGGATATTCATATCAATTATTTCGGCTATAGCAGTTTTATTTTTTGCGGTTTTCTTTTACCAGTTTTTAGTAAATAGCATCAAATTTTTACCAAATGGGATATTATTATTTTTATCATTGCTTGTGTCTATGTTTTTAGATTCATTTATTTTTGTGTCGGGTACCAGATGGGCCACATTTACTTCTACGTTCACATCACATATTTTTTTTAAGACACTGATTGTTAGTTTCATCACTGTGCCATTATCATTCTACATAAACCGATTTCAAAAAAAAGGTCATCTCTCACTAAATCGTGGTAGTTTAGATATTTTTCGTATGATTGAAACTTTAGAAGAAGACCTTGAACAGGCAAATAAAGAATTAAGAGAATATGCTGGTAATCTTGAGAAAAATGTTAAAGAACGAACCCAACATTTAAAAAGTGCAAACATAAAGCTGGAACAAGAAATCAAATTAAGAGAGACCACTGAAGATAAACTAAAAGAAGCAATTACTAAATTAGAACACGTGGCCAATACGGATGCGTTAACGGGTTTATATAATAGAAAATATTTAGAAGAGGTAACTGATATCATCACAGCCCAATCAAAAAGAACAGGGCAAAATTATGGAGTTTTGATGCTTGATATTGATCACTTTAAATTGGTTAATGATACCTATGGCCACGATATTGGAGATGATGTGATTCGTATTTTATCCCAAACATTAAAGGGGAAAACCAGGAATTCAGATATCTGCATACGCTATGGTGGAGAAGAGTTTGTCATACTTTTATATAATTGTGATATGAATTATATCAGTCAAATAGCTCAAAATATAAGACATGGGTTTATGGATAAAAAGATTGAAACGGGAAATAAGATTATTCAAAAAACGATTTCTGTTGGTACGGCTATCTTCCCTACAAACCATGAAGATCTATTAAAATGTATCAAATATGCGGATTTAGCTTTGTATGAGGCTAAAGATAGCGGCAGAAATAAAGTGGTTCCTTACAGTGAATCACTCTTAAAAAATAAATCTTCATAGTGATTCTGATTTTACACAGGTGAAAAATAAGACTTTTTGAAGTAGCTCCACCTCTTTGGAAAAAAGGAGATGAGCAAATAATCCGACACTTAGATAAGATATTCATAAACTTTATGGATTGGTTGAATTTATAATTGCTGTAAAATCCATACGCAATATCCGTAATAAATTTGTTTTTCAAAAAGCAGGGATTATGACTCATAAGAATAGACCCATTGGTATTTTTGATCTCACTAGCCAGTGTTTACTCCGGTGCAGACACTGTTATTATTATACCGATGTTTCTCAACTTCCATCTGATCTTAATGATAATATCTTTCTAAAGCGTCTCAAACAAAAAAAGGAAGAATACGGTATCCGCTCCGCTTTCTGGGTAGGCGGGGAGCCATTGTTGAGATTGAATTTATTGCGCCGAGCAATGACGCTGTTCCCTCGTAATGCCATCGCAACTTCTGGGGCTCTTCCAATACCTTCTGACCTTGATGCAGGTCTTCTGCTTTCTATCGATGGTCCAAAAGATGTACATGATTCATTACGGGGAGAGGGTTGTTTTGATATCGCCATGCAGCATATAAAAAATCTCCCACGAGGATCTTTTGCTTTAGCCACTACCCTGACATCTTTTTCAGTAGAATACATAGAGAAGCTGCCGGAGCTTGTGAACTCCACAAGAGCTTTAGGAATTTTGATTGGTTTTCACGTTGGTCGGCTGGGCGATCCATCTCTGCTTGATGATGACAGGCGTCATAAAGCAGTCGATCAATTGCTTTTAATACATCAGAACCATCCAGGCGTATTGCTTCATTCCCAAAAAGCTCTCGAACTGTTCAGGCCATGCAACAGCCACAAAGTAT
>Ga0208641_1001463_pt1 | contig 11900 bp, 12 predicted proteins | sample ETN02SmetaG_2_FD_185789 | JGI IMG/M metagenome (GOLD analysis project Ga0208641, IMG submission 185789) | Marine microbial and viral communities from oxygen minimum zone, Eastern Pacific Ocean - ETNP2014F10-02SV253 (SPAdes) (version 2) | ecosystem: Environmental > Aquatic > Marine > Oceanic ... | reverse complement strand
TAACGTAGCAAGATTGTCTGCTGTACTAGTATTAACAGTAGCTTCATTCACATATGTGACTGCACAGATTAACGCAACAGGAACTATTGCTTCAGTTGCTTTAGATATTCCGTTTGGAATAGCTGTATATGTCGGATTAGCAAGTATATTAATTTGTTCTATGCTTGGTGGAATGAGAGCCGTTACATGGACTCAGGTAGCACAATACATTGTTTTAATTATTGCATACTTATTACCTGTGTTCTGGATTAGTAATAAAATGGGTGCTGGATTTTTTCCACACTTAATGTTAGCAGATGAAGTTGCGAGAATAGCCGAACTAGAAGCTCAGTTTGGTTTAGGAACAGTTAAAAATACTGCAGCTGACTTAGCTACAGTGCCAAAAGGTTTAGCTGGTATAACTAAAGCTCACTCTTCAGTTAATGCTACACCTTGGGCATTTATTTCATTAGCGGTTTGTATGATGGCTGGAACAGCATCATTGCCTCACGTTATGATGAGATATTTTACTACTCCAAGTGTAAAAACAGCTAGAAGATCAGTAGGTTGGTCATTATTTTTTATATTCTTACTTTATTCTTCTGCACCAATGTTAGCTACTTTATCAAAACTATCATTGATGGATCCAAACCTGACAACAGGTATTATTGGTAAATCAATAGCAGACGTTCAAGCATTAGACTGGTACCAAAACTGGAACCAAGCAAACTTAATGTTTGTTAGCGACTTTAACGGAAATGGAACTCTAGACTTAAATGAGTTTTTCATGGGTGGTAAAGCCGTTGTATTAGCTACACCAGAAATTGCTGGATTACCTTATGTAATTTCAGGACTAGTTGCTGCTGGAGGTATGGCTGCTGCCATGTCTACTGCCGATGGTTTAGTTTTAGCAATTGCAAATGCTTTATCTCATGACTTGTACTACAAGATCATTGACCCTAAAGCAGACACTGCAAAAAGACTAATTGTTGCAAGGGTATTACTTGTTATAATTGGTTTTGCTGGAGCAACGATTGCAGCCATGGAGATCCAAGGTATCTTAGGTTCGGTTATTTGGGCTTTTGACTTTGCGATGTCAGGATTGTTCTTCCCACTTGTATTAGGAGTATGGTGGAAGAGAGCAAATTCAGAAGGTGCTGTTGCAGGTATGCTTGTTGGTTTAGCAGTTGGTACTTGGTACTTAATTCATGTACGAACTGGCGGAACTCAAATATGGGGTGTAACTCAACTTACATTCGGTATACATGGAGCTTTGGCTAGTTTAGTGTCTATGATTGTTGTTAGTTTAGCGACTAAAGCACCAGACGCAGCTACTCAAAAAATGGTGGACGAAGTACGTATACCAAGTGGTAAAGCTATACTTGGAAGACAACACTAAATAAATCTAATTTTAAGGGGCGAAATATTTCGCCCCTTTTAATTAATAGTCTAAATAAGTTTTTAATATGTCCGCAAATTTCCATCCTTTAGTTTATATTATTGATTATATTCTAGGTGTTATCATGTGGACACTTATAGGAAGAGTTGCAATGAACATCTTTCAAAGAGAAGACTCTAACTTTTTTTTCATGAAAGTTTTTGTAAATTTAACTAATCCATTAATCAGATTATTTAAGCCTATAACACCTAAATTTATAATTAAACCTTTGGTGCCACTTTATGTTGCTTGGTTCTTCTATATGATTAGATTTTATTTAATGCCATATGTTTTGGGTTATTCTGTAATGGGAATGCTATCTTTTCCTTTAGAAAGTGAAATTGCTCAAGAAATTTATCGAATTTTTAGTAAAAATTAATTCAAATTAAAAAATAAAATTGATACTAGTAGATTAGCTATCAATGAAAAAAATAAAAATTTCACCTTCTATTTTATCAGCTAACTTTAGCCAGTTAGGCAATGAAATTAAAAAGCTTGAGCAAGGTGGTGCAGATATGATCCATGTTGATGTCATGGATGGACATTTTGTTCCGAATTTAACTATTGGACCTCCTGTAATAAAAAGCTTAAGAAATTATACAAAATTACCTTTTGATGTTCATTTAATGATATCCCCCGTTCATAAATATATTAAAGATTATGCAAATGCAGGTGCGGATATTATTACAATACACCCCGAAGCTACTGAAAATTTACAAGACTCAATTGATCACATAAAAAGTTTTAATAAAAAAATTGGTATTTCTCTAAATCCAGATACAAAATTAAACATTATTGAAAATATTTTGAACCAAGTAGATCTTATTTTGGTTATGAGTGTTTATCCAGGATTTGGTGGTCAAAAATTCATGCCAGAAATAGTAGAAAAAATTAAAAAATTAAAAAATCTTAAAGAAGAAAAAAATTTTAATTTTGATATTGAAGTAGATGGAGGAATTAATTTTGACAATAGCAAAATTGTAATTGAGGCTGGTGCAAACATTCTAGTTTCTGGAACAACTATTTTTAAAGAAAATAATGGTAATATTAAAAAAAATATTGATACGCTGAAGTTAATATAAGTTAATGCTTTTAAAAAATTCTTTAAATTTTGTTAGTGAATTTTTAAATTATTCTTTAAACCAAATAAGAAAGATTTATTTAAGCTCGAAAATTTATAATAAAAAAATTTCAAAAACTAATGATAAATTTTTTGAATATAAACCAAGTCCTAATTTATTAGATTGCATTATTAAGTATGGTAAAAAAAATAATATAGAAAATTTTTACTTAAATTCTATTTGGTCAAATAAAGAAATTAATGAAAAAGATTTTAAAAAACTTCATAGTTTTTTTTGGTTGTTTACAATTGATTTAAAATCTTCAAAAAAAATTACTCAATCAATTATTTTAAATTGGATTCAAACAAACCAAAAATATAACTCAAAAAATTGGGAAGTAGATATTTTATCAAAAAGGGTAATATCTTGGATTTCAAACTACAAACTAAGCTATGACGATAGTAATGAAATTTATAAAAAAAAATTTAATAACAATATAAAAAAACAAATTAATCATTTAATAAACGAAATAACAAGATCTACCGGAGTAGATGACAAAATGATAGGATGTGCAGCAATTATTTTGACAGGCCTTTCATATAAAGATGAAAAGTATTTAGACTACGGTCAAAATTTATTAAAGAAAATTATTAATTTTTCTTTCGATAGTAGAATATTTCCAAAATCAAGAAATATAAGACAGCTAGTTTTTTATTTAAAATATTTTATTCTAATTAGAGAATGGTTTAAAGAATCACAAAATGAAATTCCGGATTATCTAGATGAAACAATATTTTGCTTAGGACAAAGTTATAATTTTATATGGCAAAATATTAATCAAAATCTTTTGTTTAATGGAAATTATATAAACGATAATTATAATTTTGACAAATATTTAAAATTTCATGACTATAAATTTAATAATGAAAACAATGAATATGGTGGTTATGCTATCTTAAAAAATAAAAATATTATCCTTTCAGTTGATCTAGGTTCGTCTCCAGAAAAAAAATATAGCAATGATTATCAATCAGGAGCTCTGTCTTTTGAAGTTTTTTTTAATAATAATAAATTAATTTCTAATTGTGGTTATTTCCAAAATTATAAGCATCAACTGAATGCAATTTCTAAATCTACAGCAACACATTCAACTCTTGTTTTAGATAATAGATCTTCTTGTAAATTCAAAAAAGATATCAAGGGTAATTTAAAAATTGGTCACGATCTTAAAGTAATTAAAAAATCTATAATTTCAGAAAAAAAATATTGGAGCATCATGGGATCTCATGATGGTTATTTAAAAAAATATGGCGTAGTACATGAAAGAAAAATTGAGTTTTTTTCAGATAAATATAAATTTTTAGGCACAGATAAATTAATAAAAAAGAAAAAATTTAAAAGTTCAACTTTTGAAATTCGTTTTCATTTTGAACCTGGAATAAATGTGACAAAAACGCAAGATGAAAAATCTATTCTTATTGAATTAAAAAATTCTGGATGGAAATTTTCATGTAAAGGATATAAGATTGATATTGAAACTGGTTTATATTTCGGTAAAAAAAACTCTTTTGTTGAAAATCAAAATGTTTTCATTTCAGGTATAACTCAAAATGAAGATCAAGAAATTACATGGGAAATAATCAGAATATAATGAAAAAAATTAAAAAAGCACTTATATCAATATCAGATAAAAAAAATTTAAATTTTCTTTTAAAAATATTAACAAAACATAAAATTCAAATTATTAGTTCAGGAGGTACCTATAAAGAAATAAAAAAATTAGGTTTTAAATGTTTAGAAGTATCTAAATATACTGGTTCAAATGAAATCTTGGATGGTAGAGTTAAAACTTTGCACCCAAAAATCCATGCTGGAATTTTAAGTATAAGAAATAATAAATCACATAATCGAGATTTAAAAAAAAATAACTTTGAAGAAATAGATTTAGTAATTGTTAACTTTTATCCTTTTGAAAAAGTTTTAAAAAATTTAGATAAACATAAAAAAATAATTGAAAACATTGATGTTGGTGGACCCACTATGGTGCGCGCAGCAGCAAAAAATTATAATGATGTAACTGTAATAACAAATTATAATCAATACCAGGAATTGTCTAATGAATTAGCTTCAAACAAAGGTGGAACAACTTTAAATTTCAGACAAAAAATGTCTGAGTTAGCATTTACTGAAACAGCTTTCTATGATGCAATAATTTCAAACTACTTTAGTTCTAAATCAAAAAATTTTTTTCCTATGAAAAAAATATTTTTTGGTAATTTAATTGAAAAATTAAGATACGGTGAAAATCCCCATCAAGAAGCAGCAATTTACTCAATAAATAATGAATTAAATATCAAACAACTTAATGGAAAAAAATTAAGTTATAATAATTATAACGATATTTTTTCTGCTTTATTAATTTCAAAATCCTTACCTAAAAATACTGGAACAGTTATAGTAAAACATGCAAATCCTTGCGGTGTTTCAATAAACAAAAATAATCTTAAGAGTTATAAATTAGCATTAGCCTGTGACCCAATAAGTGCATTCGGCGGGATAGTTTCTTGTAATTTTAAAATTAAAAAAAAATTAGCAATAGAATTAAAAAAAATATTTTTAGAAGTTGTTATTTGTAATGGAATCGATGGTGATGCTTTAAAAATATTAAAAAATAAGAAGAATTTAAGAATTATAGATTCAAACAAAATAAGCTATTATAAGTTAAACAATATATCCTCATTATTTAATACTTTTTTAATACAATCTCCTGATATTTTTTCTTTTTCAAAATCAAATTTTAAAATTGTTTCTAAAAAAAAACCAAGCATTAAGACATTAAAAAATTTAATTTTCACATTTAATATTTGCAGATTTGTTAAGTCAAATGGAATTGTAATATCAAATAATGAATCAACTATTGGCATAGGTTCAGGCCAGCCTAGTAGATTGGATAGTTGTGAGATTGCAATAAATAAAATGAAAAAATTTTATAAGGAAAAATCTAAAGATGAAATCATAGCAGCTTCTGACGCATTTTTTCCATTTGTTGATGGAATTGAAAAATTAATTCAAGCAGGTGTTTCTGCAGTTGTTCAACCATCTGGATCAATTAAAGACAAAGATATTATTAAGTTTGCAGATAAAACAAATACAATATTAGTTTTTTCAAAAACAAGGCATTTTAGACATTAATAATTTGATCAATTTTTGCAGCTAAAATAAAATCATTCTCTGATAAGCCTTCTATTGCGTGCGTAATAATTATTATTTTAGCATACCCCCATCCAAAAAAAATATCAGGATGGTGTCCTTCTTTTTCAGCTATTTCGCCAATTTTATTAACAAAGTTTTGGCTATCTAAAAAATTTTTGAATTTAAAACTTTTTTCTAAATGATAAATTTTTTTTTCATTTGGCTTTACATTCCAGCCATCAATTTTTTTTTGGTACTTATGGATTTCTGTTAAATCTAAAGAAGATTCTCCATTTTCACAAGGAACACATTTTTTATTAAAAAGGTCAGTCATAATTGGAGCGGGCAATGGGACTTGAACCCACGACCTTCTCGTTGGCAACGAGACGCTCTACCACTGAGCTATGCCCGCTTGTTTAAAAGTAATTATAGATAGAGGTTTTTTTTAAATCAAGCAATAATAAAAAGTTCATTTTTGATGATTCACTGTGACGAGTGTGTGACAAGAATATTAAGTCAGAAGAATCAACCTTTATACTTGCAAAGACTCAACGTTAATTCTTTGATATCATGAAGCATGAAGAAAGTGATAGCGATCATGGTTCTGAGGTCGTTGTTGTTTAATCCCGCATATTCTGATGATTGGAAAATTCACAATAAATGGAAAATTTCTTGTGGTATAGTTGATAAAGAAGCTCTAGTAATAAATATTAAATGATACAAAATTACAAACTAGATTCTTTATAAAATGAATATAAAAGATTTGAGCAATAAAACCTTTGATTTTACTATAAAAAGAGTAGCTGAAATTATTGGTATTTTTCTTGTTTGTATCGCTGTCTTGTTCTTTTTATCTCTAGTAAGCTATTCTCCTGAAGATCCCAATTTCATATTTACAGAAAATACTGAAATAAAAAACATTTTAGGTTTCAAGGGCAGCTATATTTCTGATCTTTTTTTTCAATCAATAGGTTTGATAGCCTTTTTAATTTCTTTGACCATATTTTTTACAGGAGTTAATTTAATTATAAATAAAAAATCTTTAATAATAATAGAAAATTTTTTTTATTCAATTATATACACTATTTTTGGATCTTTATTTTTTTCAATATTTTATCAAAATTCATTTTCTCTTTACATAAACGGAAATGGTGGTTTTGTTGGAAATTTTTTTCAAAATACTTTTTTATCAAATTTAATAAATTTAAACAAAGATATTTCCTATTATTTTATTTTGATTTTAGTTATAATTTTTTTTTTAATTAGTGTTAATTTTAGTATTAAATATTTTCTAAACATTTTTAAATTTTTTTTAAAAAAAATTAAAAACGAAAATCAGACAACAATTAATAATATTCAAAATGAAAATGAAACAGTAATTGAGAATGTTAATAAACCAACACAAGAAGATTTTCCATTTAACACAAAAAATACCGAAGGTATTAATAAAAATAAATTTAAATTACCTTCTATTGATTATTTAAAAAAACCAACAAAATCAGAACGCGAAAAAAGTTTAAATGGAGATAAAATTGATGAAAATACTTTAGAAAAAATACTTTTAGATTTCGGAGTAGAGGGAAAAATAAAAAAAGTTAGTCAAGGTCCTGTGGTTACCTTGAATGAGTTTGAACCTGCCGCAGGAGTCAAAGTTTCAAAAATTATTAACTTATCTGAAGATATAGCAAGAAATACAAGCTCGGAGTCTGCTAGAATGGCAACAATTCCTGGCAGTAATACAATTGGTATTGAACTTCCAAATTCATCAAGAGAAAATGTTTACTTAAGTGAAATCATCTCTAGCTCAAATTTTACTAAAAAAGATATCAAGCTTCCTATAGCATTAGGAAAAAGCATTTCGGGCATCCCAGTAGTTGGGGACCTTTATTCTATGCCACACCTTTTAATTGCAGGTACCACCGGTTCAGGAAAATCAGTTTGTATAAATACAATCATTTTATCATTACTATACAAACTTGGACCTGATAAATGTAAGTTCATTCTTATAGATCCGAAAATGTTAGAATTGTCTACCTATGAAGGAATACCACATCTTTTATGTCCAGTAATTACAGAAGCAAAAAAAGCTGCTTCTGTTTTGGGGTGGGTTGTTAAAGAAATGGAAAGTCGATACAGATTAATGACTAGAGTTGGTGTAAGAAATATAGACGGATACAACTCAAAACATAAATTTCCCATGCCTTACATCGTTGTAATAGTAGATGAAATGTCTGATCTTATGCTTGTAGCTGGAAAAGAGATTGAAGGATATATACAAAAATTATCTCAAATGGCTAGAGCTGCTGGAATTCATATAATAATGGCCACTCAAAGACCAAGTGTTGATGTAATAACCGGGACAATTAAGGCAAATTTTCCTACTAGAATATCTTTTCAGGTAACATCAAAAATAGATAGTAGAACTATATTAGGCGAACAAGGAGCAGAACAATTGCTTGGAAAAGGAGACATGCTTTATATGTCTTCAGCAAATAAAATAGTTAGAATCCATGCTCCATTTGTATCTGAAAATGAAATTGAAAAAATAAATAATTATTTGAGAACTCAGGCAGAACCGGACTATGTTGATGAAATTCTGAGTTTTGCAGATGAAAAAGAAATCGGTCAAAATTTATTAGAAAATGAAAATCAAGATGAATTATACAATACTGCATTGGAAATTATTAAATCTGAAGGAAAAGCTTCTACTTCTTTTTTACAGAGAAAATTGCAAATAGGCTATAATCGAGCTGCCAGAATAATTGATATGATGGAAGCAAATGGAGAAGTAAGTAAAGCCAACCATGTAGGTAAAAGAGAAGTTTTAAAATGATAAAAAAAATAATTTTATTTTTTTTTCTTTTAAATTTATTTAATAACTCATTCGGTTCAACCAAAGTTAATATAATTAATAATTTAAAAAAAATAAATAGTATAAGTTTTGATTTTAAGCAAGATATAGAAGATAAAAATGAAGAAGGAAATTGCATAATTAAATATCCTAAAAAAATCTATTGCAATTATAAAGGTAAAAAAAAAAAACTTATAGTATCAAATGGAAATTCACTTGTAATAAAAAACAGAGCAACCCAGGGATATTTTTTATATCCTCTAGATAAAACTCCTTTAAAATTAATTTTAGATAAAAAATTATTACTAAGTAAAATCGATAAAGCAGAGGCAAAACTAATCAATGAAAAATATTATGTATTTTATTTAGAAAATAATGAAAATAAAATTAGTATTTTTTTTGATAAAAAGTCCTATGATTTAATTGGATGGCAGACAGAAGATATTTATCAAAATCTTGTAATAACATATATTTATAATATTAAGAAAAATATAAATATTAATGAAAAATTATTTAAACTTCCCAAACAAGATTAATTATAAATTAATAGTTTCAGATTTAAAAATTTTCATTCCTCTGGATAAATAATTGTTTAATGCATTTTTGTGATCTAAAGAACATGTATGAACCCATACTCTATTTGATTTTGCATAAAAAGATTTTTTGATTGCTTCTGATAATAAATATCCACCAAATTTTTTTCCTATATATTCTTCTATAATTCCAAAATATGCAATTTCGCATTCAGTTTTATCTTTGTAAAATATTTGTTCAAAATATCCGACAAGGTCATAATTAAGCTTTAAAACATAAGTTTTAACATTAGAAGAATTTAAATAATCAGACCAATTTTGGTCATTCCAAATCAGTCTATCAACCCATTGATGCTTTTTACCTATTTCTTTATAAAAAAATCTATTTAATTGAAAATCTGGCGGATCAACTTTATTTAAAACTAAATTAATATTAGGTTTTTTAAAAACTGATAGTTCATTTATAGATTTAATTTCTAAAAAATTTCTTTTTATTTGACTGTTCACTCTACCATTTTACCAACTTTTTCACCTCCAAACAGATGAAAATGTAAATGCGGTACCTCTTGTCCGCCATGTTCGCTTACATTCGCTAGTACTCTATATCCTTTTCCAGAATCAGTCGAAATACCTAGTTTTTTAGCTACAATATTTATCCCTTTTAATAATCCTACCATTTCCTCAGATGAAGCATTTTGACTAAAATCATCAAGATCAACATATTTTCCTTTTGGTATCACTAATGCATGAATTTTTTTTTGTGGATTAACATCATAAAAAGACAAAACAAAATCATCTTCATAAATTTTATTACAAGGGATTTCTCCTCTTAATATCTTTGCAAAAATATTATTATCATCATAGCTCATTTTTTTCTTTTATTTAATTCTTCCATTACATCTTCAATTTTAACATCATTTGCCTCTAGATACATTATCAAATGATAAAATACATCGGCAGCTTCATGAATTTTATTTGTATTTTCTTCTACAGACTCGATTAGTTCATTTATTTCCTCTAAAACTTTTTCTTTACTTAAAGATTTATCACTTAAAAGTTTATTTGTATAAGACCCATCCACAGGATTACTTTTTCTATCTCTTGCAAGTTTAAAAAGGCTTTCTAATGTACTTAGCATACTAAATCCTAACTGGTATTCCTTTTGAGTTCAAATATTCTTTAGCTTGTTTAACAGAATATTTTCCGTAATGAAATATGGATGCAGCTAATACAGCGTTTGCTTTCCCTAATTTAATACCATCTACTAAATGATCTAAATTACCAACTCCTCCTGAAGCTATTACTGGAATATTTATCTTTGACGAAATTTTTGACATCAACTCAATATCATAGCCGACTTGGGTTCCATCTCTATCCATAGATGTAATTAACAACTCGCCTGCTCCACATTTTTCCATTTTTTTTGCAAACTCAATTGCATTAATGCCTGTATTATTTCTTCCTCCATGAGTAAATACTTCCCATAAATCTCCATTTTTTTTGGCATCAATTGCAACAACGATACACTGAGATCCAAATTTTTTAGAACTTTCAATAACAACTTCTTCATTTTGAACAGCTGCAGTGTTGATCGAAACTTTATCAGCTCCACAGTTAAGTAGTTTATTAATATCTTCAACACTTCTAACTCCACCTCCGACAGTTAGGGGTACAAAACACTTTTTTGATGTATCTTTCACTACATCATAAATTGTATCTCTATTTTCATTTGAAGCTGTAATGTCCAGAAAACAGATTTCATCTGCTCCACCATCACTATAAATTTTAGCTTGTTCTACTGGATCTCCGGCATCTTTAAGATCAACAAAATTAATGCCCTTAACTACACGTCCATTTTTTACATCTAAACAAGGAATTATTCTATTTTTAAGCATCTTCTTTTACCAATTCATTCAAATCAATATCACCATCATATATGGCTTTACCAACAATTATACCTTCAATATTTTTTAACTCTTTAGCTTTTTTTATATCTTGTATCGATGATACTCCGCCAGAAATAATTACTGGACAATTTGAAGTATTGGCAACTTTTGCTGTATCATCAAAGTTAGGGCTTGATTTGGTCCCGTCTCTATTAATATCTGTATAAATTAGTCTACTAACACCAAAATCATTAACTTCTTTCAAAAAATCTAGAATTTGTTTTTTTGAATTTTCTTTCCATCCAGATACTGAAAGATATCCATCCTTAGCATCCAAACCTAAAGCAATTTTATTCGGAAATTTCTGACATGCTTCTTTTAAAAAGTTTTTGTCTTTTATAGCTCCACTACCTAAAATAACTTTTTCAACACCAGCATCGTTATATTTTTGAATATTTTCAAAAGTTCTAACTCCACCTCCTATTTCAATTTTAAGGTCAAATTTACTTACAATTTTCTGAATTATATCCAAATTTACAGTCTCCCCAGTTAAAGCTCCATCTAAATCAACAATGTGTAAATTTTTAAAACCATGATCTTTATATTTGCCCGCTTGATCAATTGGTGAAGTTTCATATTCGGTTTTATTATCAAAATCTCCTTTGATTAATCTTACGCATTTTTTATCTTTAATATCTATTGCTGGAAATATTTTCATTTATAAATTGATAAAATTTTCAATAATTTGTAATCCTATTTTATCACTCTTCTCAGGGTGAAATTGTGTTCCAAACAAATTTTCTTTTTCTACTGAACAAACAATATTAGATGAATAATTCGTTGTTGCAGAAATTACATTTTTATCATTTGGTATAAATTCATAACTGTGTACAAAATACATGTGTGAGTTATTTTCAATATTTTTAAAAATTTTACTTTCTTTAACAATGTTAATTTGGT
>Ga0208641_1001457_pt1 | contig 11935 bp, 10 predicted proteins | sample ETN02SmetaG_2_FD_185789 | JGI IMG/M metagenome (GOLD analysis project Ga0208641, IMG submission 185789) | Marine microbial and viral communities from oxygen minimum zone, Eastern Pacific Ocean - ETNP2014F10-02SV253 (SPAdes) (version 2) | ecosystem: Environmental > Aquatic > Marine > Oceanic ... | reverse complement strand
AATCAGCATTTTTAAATGTTAATACATTGCTGTTTTCATAGCGATTGTCATCATACCACTCAATAACATTTTCAAGCTGGTGGTAGTAAAGATTAGTATAGGCAAATCCCATCGGTATAGTACTTTTAAAGGACACCTCATACTGGGTTGAATACTCTGGCTTTAGAAAGGGGTTACCTAGGAAGAGAAAATTTTGAGAGTATACATCTCGCGGGTAGGGGCGTATTTGACGGCTCCCTGGTCCGTGCCCACCCGAACCAGGTCTGTTAGCTCGTTTGCTCAGTCCAAACTGGATGCTCTGTTTTTCATTGATGTTGTAGGTAAAATGTAGGTCTGGATAAAGTGTTGTATAATCATCTATATAAACGGAATCTTGTAAAGAGTTTAATATCTCGGCATACAGTGAAATTGATTCTGTGTCAGCCTCTCCCATAATATCCGATTCCGATTTGAATTTAATATTTTTCCTTATATACTCATAACGCACACTAGGTTTAACGCTAAAAGATTCACTCAGCTTTTGATTATATTCAATAAAAAAACTATGAATATCCCTTTTATATCTGAAAGTATTTACCCCTAAAAATGTATTATTATTGCTATCAGTAAGTTGAAAATCCATGGTCTCATTATTGTTGTTTAGCCTGCCATCATAGCCAAACTCAATTTTAGTGTCTTGGTTGAGAGGATGTTTGTATGAAACGTCTATATCAAGTCCACTCATATTTTCATTCAAAATGGTACTATCACTAATTGATGGCAATATCTCCATTTCATCATTAATGGCAAAATCATAATTGGTGCTAAAATTAAATTCGCGGTCTGGGTTGTCAAATGTTTTCTCAATCTCAAAGTAACCTTCCACACCATAGTTGTCATCCCCGTCCTTTTCAAGTGTTAATATATCAGCATCTCTAAGATTATCTTGGTTTTTTGTCCCCTGCCTCAGGTGAACTTTATAGTTCACCTCACCGGTCAATATCAGGTTCTCATTAATTGAATAATCAGAGCCTAATTTAATAGATTGACCAAATCGATCAGATTCATTGTTAAACAAAAAAGAATACAGTGGAACGGTATCCTGAGGAGTGCCCTCAATATCAAAATAACGTACCTCTACATCTCTATGTCCAAAAGTGTTACGTACACGATTATTTAAATTGTATGAGGTATAAAAATTCCATTTTTCTGTTTTGTAATTTCCGTAGGCAGTAAACCCATTCATATCACCCATGCCTCCGTAATTATTGTTTTTACCGTTGACCTTAATACTGCCATTTAATCCTTCATATTTTCCCTTTTTCATAACGATATTGATGATGCCTGCCATTCCATCGGGATCATATTTTGCAGAGGGCGATGTGATGACTTCAACTTTATCGATAAGTGACGCAGGTATATTATCCACATCATTCGACCCTGCACCTGTTCTATTGGGGCGACCGTTTACCAGTATTTTGACATTAGAATTTCCACGCAGTGCTACCTCTCCATCTTGATCAACGGTGACCATAGGAACTTTGTTCAGAACGTCCTCGGCTGTTCCGCTATCAGAAATAATATCATCCGAGGTGTTATAAATCATTTTATCGGTCTCAAATTCAAAAACAGGCCTGTCATCCACAACATTGACAGCTTCCATCTCAAGTAAAACCAAGCTTAATTTGATTTCACCTACATCTTTTTTTTTCGTTCCTCTAAACGATAGCTCTATCTCACTAAGAGTTTGTGATTCGTAACCCATAAATTCTATTTTAATACTATATTGGCCGGGCGCTATCTCTCCAATTTGGAATTTTCCATCTGAGCCAGTTACACCGCCAGTTTCAATATTTCCATCTTTCTGCAAAACAGATACAGACGCATACTCAATAGGTTTCCCAGATATAGAGTCTACAACGATCCCTGAGACTTCGCAAACTGCAGGCCTACCTCCGCGAGCTCCACCCTGCCATTTCTGTGCAGTTAAAACAGAAACAGACAAAATAAAAACAATACAAATAAAATTATAAATAGTTGAACTTTTCACACTTTTCCCTTTTATGACTAATATGATACCAATTTGTTAAATAAAAAACTCTACATTTTAAAATGCTGAGGGTCCGGAATATAATTAAATTGAGCCATCACTTATGATACATTCCTAATTTTTACCAATGCTAAATTTTCGTCTATACCTTCTACTGGTAATTGGTTTGTTTCTCACAGTGCCCTGGTTCTTTTTCGATACTGATTCAGTATCTGTTTTCGGAATGCCTATCTGGGCCTTTTATTCATTATTATTTACATTTGTGTATGCCTGTTTTATCTATTTCTTAATAAAAAATTATTGGGGGATTTCCGCTGAAGATCCCCATGAGGAAGACAAATGAACGGTTCTTTACTATCTTCCGGTGGAACCATTTTTCTTTTGTTTTATCTATTTTCATTGATTGGTATTGGTTTAATCGGGCGATTTGCCAGAAAAGATAATTCCATGGCTGATTTTTATCTTGCAGGAAGGGGAATGGGATTTTTTGTTTTGTTCTTGACCTTATATGCAACCCAATACAGCGGAAACACTCTGATTGGATTTGCAGGCAAAGCCTATCGAAATGGATTTACATCTTTGGTTACCGTGACATTCATGTGTTCCGTTATCGGTGCTTATTATATATTTGCACCAAAACTGTTTCGTCTATCTAGAAAATACAAGTTTATCACCCTTGGTGATTTTATTCAATATCGTTATCAAAGTACTCCTCTCACGATATGTATTACAATTCTCTCAATTATTGCACTGGGGAACTATATAATCACTAATTTAAAAGCTATAGGCATCATTGTGGAAACCTCTACCGGTGGTGCTGTACCATTTGTGAGTGGGATTATCTTGCTATCATTTATCATGGTCATTTATGAAACTCTGGGAGGAATGCGTAGTGTTGCGTGGACAGATATGATCCAGGGAGTTCTTTTACTTCTGGGGGTGGTTTTCATTTTTATTTTGGTTCAGGTTCATTATGGTGGACTGGTCTCATCTCAAATTAAGGTTAATACAGATTTTTGGTCTCCACCAAGCTGGAGCGAGAAACGGCTCTGGCTCAGCACCATTATTATATTATTTGCAGGAATTTCAGTTTATCCCCATGCCATTCAAAGAATTTATTCTGCGAGAGACGAGTCTTCTCTAAAAAAGTCATTTCAAATCATGGTTTTCATGCCATTTGTAACAACACTCTTCATTATCACCGTAGGTATTGTTGGTGCAACCCAATTCTCTGGGCTTTCAGGAAAAGATACAGAGCACATCACACTTTTGATTCTATCAGATTTAGCAGAGAAAAACCCTCTTGTTTCTCCCGCTCTTGTTTTATTTATTTCTGCAGCAATTGCTGCTATTATGTCTACCGTTGATTCGGCACTTTTGGCTATTTCCTCCCTGTTCACTCAGGATATTTACCGTAGGGTAAAACCACGGTCAGATGAAAAACATCTGACCCTTTTTGGAAAAATATTTTCATGGATAATCATGGCACTTGCTGCACTATTGGCAATTCACCTCCCCCATACAATCTGGCGACTCATGGAAATAAAACTGGAACTTTTATGCCAGATAGCACCGGCAATTATTTTAGGAATACACATACATAAATTAAACAAACAGATGATCCTGTCTGGGATTCTCGCAGGAACAGGGGTAGCCCTTTTCATCATTGGTTCAAATATGATGGGGCTCTCAATCCCGGCAAAGCCCTGGGGCATTCATGCAGGTGTATGGGGGTTAATCATTAATTGTCTGGTTGTATGGATTCTTTACCTGAAAGAAAACAAAAAGAGATCAGCAATTGATAATTGACCACAGCGCTGTAAGAGACGATTGGTATGATCGAGGATTTTCATGTGATATTTGGATTGCCCCTCCGGGAAAAATCTGGACAGATTTTGTTCACGATACCAATGAGTTCTTGATGCTCATTGATGGAGAAATTGAGTTGGAAATGGACGATAATATTTTACATCCCAAAATAGGAGATGAAGTACTGATCCCCGCAGGGATGAGTCATACGGTGCGCAATATTGGATTAGTTACAAACCACTGGTTTTACGGATATAAATATAATTGAAGCAGCAGTCTATTCTTCAATTTAAACTCCAGATTTCCTTGATATTTGCTATGGCAGTGTGGGGATTATCCTGGACAAACGCAAAAATTATAGGTATTTATACATCTCCACCCCTGTCAATGTTTTGGAGATTCTTTCTTGCAAGCATCTGTTTTATCCCGGTTATGAAATGGACAGGCCATTCTTTCAAAATATCACGAAACGCTTTCAAATATGTCTTTCTTAATGGATGTCTTATGACGGTCTATAATTATTTTTATTTTCGTGGAACACAGCTGGGGCTTGCAGGTGCGGGAGGAGTTATAGTAACAACTCTCAATCCAATCATCACCTCTCTATTGGCAGTAATAATCTTTAAAGATATATTGAAATTAAAAGATGTTTGGGGTGCAGTTCTTGGCCTGACAGGTGGCGCATTTATTATAAAAATATGGTCAGTGAACTATTTTGATCTTGTTCAAAATGGCAACATTCACTTTCTATTGGCTTCAACATCCTGGGCATTTGTAACATTGATTACTGCATCATCCAAGAATAAAATTCACTTCATACCGTATAGTTTTTGGTCCATATCTATAGCTGGAGTATTTTCATTTTTTATCTCTATAAGAGAACCTATTCTTTCTGTTTTCAACTATGGATGGAGTTTTTGGCTGAATCTATTTATTTTGTCAGCTGGGGCCATGGTATTTGGTACAACCGTATATTTTTTAGCAGCGGTTCGGTTGGGGTCCAGAAAGGCCAGTGCCTATATTTTTACTGTTCCGGTAACGGCAATAGGGTTCAGCATGATCATACTTGGTGAACACCTTGATTGGAGCACAGCAGTTGGAAGTCTTTTTGCTGTGTCAGGTGTTTATCTGATCAATAAATCCTAATTTAGGTTTGAAGATTGTATATGGTTATCTTGCGTGTAAAACAGATATTTTATTGCTGGCAAACTCAAAACTGCCAAAGAGCATTGTGCAGTAAAAAGCATTTCCTATCAATGTCCACCCAAAAAAAGGAAGAGCGGCAACATAACATGATATCAATCCACTAAGTGAAAGGGGATACATCAACCCCCCTATCCAGACACCAAAATTAGAGAGTAGAAAAAATATAATGGACGCAGAGGCTCCAGATAATCCTACAGATTTCATAGTAACATTTTTCATTGTGAATCTTCCTATGAGAACGATAGCTATAAAACTGATATAGATCCAAATATGACCTGATGAAAAAAGAACGAACCCTTGATAATATTCGGTATAGACCAGATTATTTAAGATGAGATCGCTGACCCACAATGCCCCTAGTGGTAATATAATCGCAAGGGTACGGCTGGACACATATGCTCCACCAAACAATGCCATGGCTCCCACTGCCGTAAAATTTGGTGGGTGGGGGATTAAACGGCTGAATGCAGCAAGAATAAGCAGCCCCGCTAAAATAAAGTGCCTAGTGGATAATTTTTCACTCATCATTTATTTCTCTTTAATGAAAGTGAAAATTAACCACGATGGTTTTATCTTTCCTAAATGAAAACCAATTAAAATTTATGTTACCCCTATGAAGTCCAACCACTCTGGAAAGTACGATGATAATAACGAAATATTTTTTGCCTAATAATTTTGACATTTATTTCTATTACACACTAAATTTTTATAGTTCGTTTATTCAATCATTCAATTTTATAAAGAAAGTTACCCGATATGAAGGGATTAAAATCTAAAAAGAGAAAAAATAATCAATCTTATCTCGAAATGTTTGAGAAAGGGAGAGACCTATTTAATCAGGGTGAGATCTATCAAGCTCACGTCACCTGGGAACATATCTGGAAAGGAGGGGATGCAGATGTCCGGAAAAATATTAAAGGATTTATCCAGTTAACCGGCGGTCTATTAAACAACAGCTATGGGAAAAAACAAGCTACAGAATATCTGCTTCTTAAAGCAATGGAAAACATAAAACATACAGATAAGTTATCCGAGAATTTGGATTTGGAATCAATTATTAAACAGATAAATCAGTATACAACAGAAATGCGCCAAGGCGTCAGATACAGGAAAAGCGTACCTATATCTTTATAAATTTTGTCATTTAAATAATACGGAGTATTGTCAACTCTTGACAAAAAAAGAAGGCCCTGTTGCCAGAGCCTTCTTAATCGATTTTTTAGATGTGTGGTATTTAAAACTGGACCGATAAACCACCCTGTATGGTCATTCCACTAAATCCAAACTGGTTTACTTCCCACGGATATTGAAATCTGCCACCCAGGTCAGCCTCAAAATCACCTTTTGTGTTAATCTCATCGGGGTACACATCACCCAGATTATTTATGGCGAGATTAAGTCCAATCATATCGTTTACCTGGTAACTCAGATTCAGGTCTGTCAGCATTTTTGCAGAAAATATCTGATCGGTAGCATCGTCGTAGTCCAGGGTTTCATCACCCCCAGCATGTTTCCAGGTAACTTCTCCAAACCTTGTGTTATTGAGTGCTATGGATAGGTTTCCCATATTGTAAGCGAGACCAATCGTCATCTTGTCTGCCGGCCGGGCAGTTTCTATCCTTGATTGTTCTTTACGGTCGAATATATTTACACCTGCTTCTGCAATGGCTGCGGGAGTTGCAATAGCGCCAACAATTTCTGTTTTGTTGACGTTTAGAGCCAGATTGATGTCCAGCGAACCGGGCCCTAGATTCATTCCGGAATAACTTACAACAATATCCATACCGCTGGTTTTAGTATCTACGGCATTCGTGAAGAACTTTAGGCTTGTAATATCAGCTGAATTAAGTATCTGAAAAACCTGAGTTGCCTCATCACTGGAAGCAATACTGCTTGAATACACAATGCGATCATCCACAGAAATATCATAATAATCAAACGAAGTGTATAAACCCTTCATGGGTTTAAATGCGAAACCAAATGCAGTGTTGAATGAATTTTCTTCCTTCAGTTTGTCCACACCCAAAGAAGCAACAACCTCACTTTCATTATTATAGGTCCCCTGGTTAGAAATTGTACTGCCGGAGAGTAATGTCTGGATATTACTCATATACATCTGATGCAAGGATGGTGCACGGAAACCGGTTGAAACAGAACCTCGAAACGATAGATTGTCATCCATCATTTTGTACCGGCCATTTGCTTTCCAAATTACGCTTGTTCCAAAGTCACTGTAGCTTTCAAATCTAGCTGCTGCTCCAACAAGTAAATCATCATTCATATCATATTCTGCATCACCATAAAACCCTATATTTGATCTGCTTTCATCCACTGCATTCTGGGGTTGAATTCCAGGGAAGGATTGTACGCCACCACCATACCAGGAAGCCCACTCACCAGCAATTGCCACAAAATTATCCAAGCGATACTCAGCACCTAACCCAAGAGATAATTTGCCGAATGTATTGGCTGCATCTGCATTAAAAACTGTATGGCCAAATTCATAACCACCCGGGTTGAATTCAGTTGGGCTGTCCGCCCCCAAAGTATCCAGAACATCCATGTTTAGGGAATTATTCACAGCATAGTCCACCGTATTCCTACCTAAACTGGTGCTCACATCAAATTGCCAACCCATCATCATTCCCCGAAGGCCTGCTGTCAATGAATTATCAAAAATATCGGTCTCAAATGTCGGTTGAAAACCTACATATGTTTCTCCTTCATCATGTAACAGATAGTAGCTGTCATGAAGCCCGGGCCAGTAAGGTGCCCGATAAAGTGCGTAACTTTTACCAACTCTTTTTGTAAAACCGCCAAAGGAATACAACTCCATTTCATCGTTCAAGTCATAGGAACCGTTCAAGAAAACATCTGTAGTGGTCATATTTGGAATTCCTATGTGCGTACCTAAATCAGGGTTAGCCTGTTGCCAGTCTGTATCTCCGGATTGAATTTGCTCTCCTGTAGCTACATTTCCTGGGGTTGCTTCAAAGCCTAAAGCCGCTTCAATTGGTATGGCTCCAATAGCATACAAAAAACCAAAAAGACCATCACCACCGGGTTCTCCCGCACGTCTGGTCTCTTTCTGATCATGATAAGATGCCGTTATATTTAATGAGCCCTTATCACCTATATTCATTCCATGGTTTACGTTCAGTCCCGTGTTGCCCCCATCACCCGCATTTTTATGACCGCCTGCGGTTTGGCCGGCTGTTACATTAACTTCTGTATAATCGGATTTTTCCTTCATTATCACATTTATAACACCTGCTATAGCATCAGAACCATATTGTGCAGATGCACCATCTCTAAGCACTTCTATACGGTCAATAGCAGAAGTAGGAATGCTTTTCATATCGACACCTACTTCTCCTTTTCCGGGTGTATCATTAATAAGGATGAATGAGCTTGCGTGTTTTCTTTTTCCGTTGATTAGCACTAAAGTCCGGCTGGGGCCGAGTCCTCTCAAATCTGCAGGATCAAAGTGGGCTGTCGCATCAGATATAGTCTGTTGCGAAGCGTTATAAGAAGGAACTTTATAGGTTAACATATGATCCAAGCCATGCTGGCCAGAAGATTTCAATTCCCTCATCTGCAGATTGTCAACCGGAACCGGCGAGGTTATCGTCGTCCGCGGTTTAAAACGGGAGCCGACAACCGAAACCTCATCACCACGTAGGGTCCCTCTCTCGAGCCCTATTACCATTCGTCCTGATGTAACTGTTGCTTCTTTTGTTTGATAGCCAATATAAGTGAATACAAGGGTAGCACCGGTATCAACCTTAAGACCGAACATACCATCTTGGTCTGCTGTGGTACCATTGGATGTCCCTTTCACCATGACCTGAGCACCGGCAAGTGGCTCACCTGTTTCGGCATCTGTAATCATACCTCTGGTCTGCGTTGCTTGGGCGGCCACAATCTGAATACCTAATAGACATACTATGAGAAAAGTTATTTTTATTTTCATTGGCTCGAAAACCTCCTTGGTTTAGTAGTTAGTGTACATGAGATTAATAAAATAAATGCTCATTAAATTGAGATTAAAATATCCTATAATCTCTTTACCAACGAGGTAAACTACGAAAAGTGGTTTCAGAAACCAAATATTATTGTGCACTAATTATCTTCAGAATATCTTCACCATGAGTATGGACATTCACATCACGGATAATTTTTTGTATCGTTCCTGTCTCATCAATAATAAAGGTAACTCTTTTAGGGAAAAACCACCCCTTTGCGTCATACATCCTGGCAACGGTTTTTTTTCTATCAGATAAAAATGTATAGGGAATTTTATACTTGTCTTGAAACGCTTTTAAGTTATCCGGTGTGTCAAAACTGACACCGATTATTTTTGTATTTTCACTTTTATATATTTCAAATTTGTCACGGAACCCGCACGCTTCTTTTGTTCATCCAGGGGTATCTGCCATGGGAAAAAAATAGAGAACAACTGTTGACCCAATATGATCACTGAGTTTGTGGATGGTACTGTCCTGATCAGGAAGTTGAAAATCGGGAGCTTGCATCCCAATATTGATGGTTGATTTACCAAACAGCATGGTTAAAAATAGTGATATATAATAACAGAATATGAGATTTTTCATTCCGAATGTAAATATGACAAATTAGACACTGAAAAGTTAATAGGTTCAATATGAAATTCTTCAAATAAATTTTTTGATTCACATGTGTTCCCTTGCACGAGCATTGACAGTTGATCCCCGGTAATAGGGAACCAGGAAAACCGGTCAAATACAGATGCCATTATCTTTAAAGGAAACACCGGAGTGGGAATTTTCCATTTTTTCTTACCGCTTGCCGTAGCGATGATGGAAACCAGCTCTTTCCATGAGAATGGGTGTATCCCCCCAATCTCATATGTCTGACGGATAGTGGATTTCTTAACCAACGCTTTAACAAAATATTCAGCGACATTTTCTACATGAATGGGAGACATGGCAAAACTCCCTGCATTTTTTGGAATGATCCCTTCATAAAAAAGAGGTGTAGGTAGTGGAATTGAGAGCATATCGTCTCTTAACTGTGAACAAAATTCAATCTTTCCCCTAGGGTTCCCAAAAACGAGAGATGGTCGAAACACAGTCCACTCCAGACCGGTTTCCTTTATATATTGTTCAGATAAAAATTTTGTTTCCTGGTAGGCCGTTCCGCTTTGCTTTGCTCCGTTAGCGCTCATTAAAATAAATCTTTTGACTCCAAGTTCTGAAGCCATATCCATACAGAGTCTTGCACCTTTGAAATGCAATTCTTCATAGGTAATTTTCTTCCTTGGAAATTCCCTAATAATACCAATATTGTAAATTACTCCATCTGTATTGGAAACGGTATCTCTCACTGCCTCGAGATCTGAAATGGTTCCGGTTACAATGTCACATCTATTATGATGTGATAGTTTCTGTTCTGAGCCTGGTCGGACAAGCACTTTGGGAGTGTGACCCGTTTTCAATAGTTCCTCGATCAGGTATGTTCCTATAAAACCGGTCCCCCCAAATAAAGCAATCTTCATAGAGATATCTTTTGGATTCCTGGAACAGATTTTTCATCGTTATGCATACTGTTGAACAATTTTTCAATTACTTCCTCTCTAAAATTGAAAATGTGATTCAATTTTTTCTTTATACACAAGGAATGAAAAATCCTCCCTAAAATTCCAAATGGTAGCGCATATTGAACTTGGTCTATAATTTCAACCCCATCGTCTATCTCCCTGAAAATATGAGTGTGGTGCCATAGGATGAACGGCCCCTTGATTTGCACATCAACAAATTTGTACGGTGGACAATATTCAGTAATAAGGGTTCTCCAGTGAACAGGGATACAGAAAAGATTGATAGTGTAATCTATGACAGTGCCCCTATCCATTTTGATTGGTTTAGGTGTCAATATGTTAAACTCCAGGTTTTTCGGAGTTATAACAGATAAATTTTCCGGTTTTTCAAAAAAGGAGAACACCTCTTTCAGTGTTCTAGAAATAACCTGTTTTTTTGATATACTGTATTTTTCCACAATAATTGGTAAAGAGCTATTACCTAATTATACTGCTATATTTAACTTTTATTTACTATCGAATTCCCAAACTGTGAAAATAGACAAGGGCCCCGCCAAAATAACTGGTAACTGCCACAGACAGGCTAAGCAGTCCCAGAAAGGCCAGCGCCAATTTATCAATTTGGGTATCATCCATATATTTAAAAAAAAGGTACAGCCAAACCATAAAAATGATTAGTGAGCTCCACGTTGTGATTTCAGCGATTAATTCATGGTTTTGAATAGCTTTAAGAACATCTAGTGAATATCCCCCCTCCCCGATTTTAATTGCTTCCTGCTTCCCAGAAAGCATTGCTCCAAATGAAGTTAATACTCCAAACCCCAAAAGCCACATGGATGTTGTTCTGCATATCCAGTAAGGTCTCCATATATGAAATACCTGTAAAATAAAAGCTGTAATAAACAGAGCTATGGGGAAATGGACGATGGCAGGATGTAAAGGTAAATTCATAGCATAAATTTAAAGTAAAATATCATTCACGAACAAAGCAGAGAAGGTCTTTTTCAGAGAAATAAATTAGTTATATAAAAGACAACAGCCCCATATATCAATGGGGCTGTTCCAGTAGCCCGTAGGAGAATCGAACTCCTGTTGCCAGGATGAAAACCTGGAGTCCTAACCACTAGACGAACGGGCCGGTTGTATGATCGTTTTATACTACTAAAACATTGTGTGATCCAACTTAAGTATATTAAATCAATTGTTTAATAAAATAAAAAACGGGGCGAATTTAGAGCACAGGAAGAATTGAATCAAACGGTTTCACTGCTAAGTCAAGATATTCTATTTTTTCCCTTCTATCATTGCGACTC
>Ga0208641_1001431_pt1 | contig 12105 bp, 9 predicted proteins | sample ETN02SmetaG_2_FD_185789 | JGI IMG/M metagenome (GOLD analysis project Ga0208641, IMG submission 185789) | Marine microbial and viral communities from oxygen minimum zone, Eastern Pacific Ocean - ETNP2014F10-02SV253 (SPAdes) (version 2) | ecosystem: Environmental > Aquatic > Marine > Oceanic ... | reverse complement strand
TGGGAAAAAATATATTTCATGCAGGTGAACTTGGAAGTGGTAATGGAGCAAAAATTTGCAACAATATGTCTTTAGGAATAACGATGATTGCAGCTTCTGAATCTTTAATGCTGGCTAAAAGATTAAATATAGATATTAAAAAAGTTCATGAAATTATGAAAAATGCATCAGGAAATAGTTGGCCAATTTCTGTTTATCCACCTTTACCTGGTTTAATTGATGGAACGCCATCAAATAATAATTATCGACCAGGATTTTCTGCTGGTATGATGAATAAAGATCTAAAATTAGCTAATGAATGTGCAAAGCAAGTAAATGCCTCTACACCACTTGGTGCTATGGCACTTGAAATTTATAATAAATTTTGTGAAGAAGGTAATGATTCTAAAGATTTCTCTGCTATTTCAAAGGTTGTTGGTGGTGATGCTTGGAATTATCCAATTGATTAATTATTTGTAAGTTTCATCCACTTCTACTTGATAAGAATCTACCAATTTATTATTTTTGTTTGCTAGTCCAACTACTGTAAACATTTCCTTTAACATTTCATCAGTAGCGCCCTTCTTTTTTGCAGCCAAGGAATGAGATTTAATACAATATTCACAACCATTAGTTATAGATACTGCAACATAAATTAGTTCTTTTGTTACTGGATCTAAAGCACCCTTTTTCATTATTTCTTTTAAAGAACTCCATGTTCTCTCCAATTCATTAGGGTCGTTTGCTAACATTTTCCAAAAATTTGGAACTTCTGTAATTTGTCTTGCGCTTTTTATCTCATCAAATATTTCTTTAACTTTACTATTAGCTTCATTTTCTGAGATTGGTTTAAACATTGGCATTTTTCCTCCTTAGTTATAAATTGATTCAATTTTTGGCATTAATTCCAACAACTCTTTTGTGTAATTATGTGATGGATTTTTAAATAGCTCTTCAGTTTTTGAAATTTCGCAAAGTTTTCCATTTTTTAAAACAGCTATTCGATCACACATTTGTCTTACAACAGGTAAATCATGACTAATAAACAAAATAGTCAGATTTAATTGTTCTTGCAAATCTTTTAATAAATTTAATATTTGTGCTTGAATACTTACATCTAGAGCAGAAGTTGGCTCATCACAGACTAGTAGCCTTGGTTGAGTTGCAAGAGCTCTAGCTATTGAAATTCTTTGTCTTTGACCTCCAGAAAATTCATGCGGATAACGCTCTGCAGATTGTTGAGATAATTCCACGGATTCTAATAAATCAAAAATATAATTATCTAAATCTATTGAGCTAATAGAGGGATTGTGAAGTTTTATAGGTTCAGAAACTATATCTTTAACTTTTAACCTTCCATTTAATGAAGAATATGGATCTTGGAATATCATTTGAATTTGTTTTCTAAACTTCATCATTTCTTTATTGCTTTTAATTTTTGTTATGCAAACATCATTAAAATAAATATCTCCTGATGTTGGTCTAAAAAGATTAACAATCATTTTAGCAATAGTTGATTTACCACTTCCACTTTCTCCTACCAATCCAAACGACTCTCCTTCTTTAATATTAAACGATACATCATTTACAGCCATTACAGAATTTTTTGAACTTTCTGTAAAAAAACTATCATCAAAAGTTTTACTTAAATTTTTAATTTGAACTAAATCTTTATTGCTAATTTCTTTTTTTACCCATCTGTTTAAAATTTTAATATTAGTATCACTCTGACCTTTTTTTTCTTTTTCAATAATTTTAAATCTTGATATTTTTTTATCTGTTGGTGGTACAGAACTTACAAGACTCCTTGTGTAAATTTCTTTAGGTTTTGTTAATATTTCTTTTGTTGGACCAATCTCGACTAAATCTCCATTTTTCATTACGGCTACTCTGTCAGTTGTCTCAGCTATAACTCCCATATCGTGAGTTATCAGTATTACCGCTAGATTTCTTTCTTTTGTTAATCTTTTAATTAAATCAAGTATTTGAGATTGTATTGATACATCTAAAGCTGTTGTTGGTTCATCTGCTATAAGCAGTTCTGGCTCACAGCAAAGTGCCAGAGAAATAACTACTCTTTGCCTCATTCCTCCGGAAAATTGATGAGGATAATTATTAAATCTGCTTTCAGCATCTTTAATACCAACTTCCTTCAATAAATTAATAGATTTATTTTTTGCTTCTTCTGAAGATAAACTTAGATGAGTTTGAATAGTTTCTATTAATTGTTCGCCTATTGTTAGTATTGGATTTAAAGAAGTTTGAGGATCTTGAAAAATTAAACCAATTTTTTTACCTCTATATTTTGTGATATTTTCTGGATCTTTATGAATGTCTATTCCATCTAAAACTATTGAACCGTTTGAAACTCTTCCTGGTTCATCAATAAGATTAATTATTGCATTACCAACAGTACTTTTTCCCGATCCAGATTCTCCAACTAATCCTAAAATTTCTCCTCTATTAACATCTATATTTACATTTTTAGCTGCATAGATTGTTTCTCTTCTCATTTTATAATCAACGCTTAAATCATTTATTTTTAAGAAGCTCATTAATTTAATTTTGGATTCAATGTATCTCTCATCCAATCTCCTAATAGATTAATTGAAAATGCTAAAATAATTAAAAAAATTGATGGAAAAAAAGTTATCCACCACTCACCTGAAAATAAAAAATCATTACCAATTCTAATTAACGTTCCTAAAGAAGGTGTCGTTGGTGGAACACCTACTCCCAGAAAACTTAATGTTGACTCTGCTATTATTGCAAGTGCGAGTCCTATAGTTCCAATTACTAGAACTGGTCTCATTATATTTGGCAAAATATGCTTAAACATAATTAGTACATTTGAAAGCCCAATAATTGTTGAGGCAGAAACATAATCTTTATTTTTTTCGACTAATGTAGCTGCGCGTGAAACTCTTGCAAATTGAGGCCACTCTGAAATACCTATGGCAAAAATTAAAACATAAATTGCCATTTCATCATGAAGTTCTCTTGAAATAATACCTCTTGCAATACCATCAACTAATAAGGCCATTAAAATGCTTGGAACAGTTAATTGAACGTCTGTTAACCTCATAACAATCATTTCATATTTTCCACCAAAATATCCTGCTGTTAAGCCTAAAGTTACACCTAACATTAAACTGAATAAAATTGCAGAAAAACCAACAATTAAAGAAATTCTTGATCCATAAAGAATTGTTGATAACATATCTCTACCCTGTCCATCAGTTCCTAGAACAAATTTAGCAACTCCTTCTTCAGACCAAGAAGGTGGTGTAAATGCATCCATTAAAGATAAGCTTGCTGGATCAAATGGGTTAAAAGGCGCAACAATTTCAACAAAAAAAGAGCAGAAAAAAATAATTACTAAAATAATACTTGATACAATAGCTGTTGGAGATTTTATAAAGCTAAAATAAACGTCGCTATCTTTAATTCTATTAAACAATGTTAATCTTTGATTATCCACTTACTGCCTCCGATTTAACTCTAATTCTTGGATCAATAAAATAATATAAAATATCAACTATGAAATTTATCATTACAAAAACAAAAGCTATAAAAACTAGGTAAGCAGACATAATGGGTATATCTACAAACTTAACCGCTTGAATAAAAAGAAAGCCCATCCCAGGCCATTGAAAAACTGTTTCGGTAATTATTGAAAAAGCTATTAGCGTTCCAATATTTATCCCTGCAATTGTAATAACGGGTATCAAACCGTTTTTTAACGCATGTTTATAGTGAATACTTTTTTCTTTTATTCCTCTTGCTCTTGCAAACTTAATATAATCAGTTTGAAGTATTTCCATCATCTCTGCTCGAACAAGTCTTATAATGTAAGTCATTTGGAAAAGACTAAGAGTTACCGAGGGAAGAATAATAGCTTTTAATCCTGATATTGTTAAAAAACCCGTAGACCAAAAACCAAGATCAACTACTTCACCTCTACCAAAAGAAGGTAATATTCCTAAAATTACTGCAAAGAGATAAATAAATAGTATACCTATAACAAATGTGGGGAGTGATACTCCTAATAGTGAAATAGCTAATATAGTATCGCTTAAAAAACCTTTTCTATTTATGCCTGTATAAACCCCCAATAAAGTCCCAGAAACTAGTGCAATTATTGCTGAAATTATAACTAGTTCAAGAGTAGCTGGTAATCTTTCTGAGATTAAATCTGAAACTGGTCTTCTTAATTGATATGATATTCCAAATTCTCCTTGAGAAGCATTAACCACAAATCTTGAAAATTGCATATATACAGGATCATTTAATCCTAAAGTTTCTCTTAGTTCGGCTCTTTCTTCATCGGAAGTTTCTTCACCAACCATGTTATTGATTGGATCGCCAACAAAATTAAATAATGAAAATGAAACAAAAGCAACAACCAGCATCACTAAGATTGATTGAAACAATCGTTTGAAAAAATATTTTATCAATTTTTGAAAACTTTAGTTTATAAGCCCTTTTAATAATAAAAAGGGCTTATAATTAATTTATCTAGAATCTTTTGTTAGAAAATCTAAACAAAGGTTCGTTGTTTGGTCTTATAGGTACATCAACACTTTTCTTTGATGCCCAAGAAATTACCTGGTGATGTAAAGGAAGATAAGAAATATCATCTTTTACAATTTTCCATGCTTCTGCAATTGCAGCATTTCTTTTATCTAGATCAACTTCACCTTCCATAACTCTAATCAACTCATCAACTCTTGCGTTGTTAAAGTTAACTTTATTCCAGCTTCCTTTGCTGTCATATAGGTAATGAAACACATAGTGACTATCTAAAGTAGGAACGCCCCATCCAAGCATATAAAAATCACCTTTGTCATTTTTAAGCTCTTTAAAGTGTTTACTTTTAGTTTGTGCATTCAAAGAAACGTTAATGCCGATTTTGCCAAACATTCCAACTACAGCTGTACAGATTGCTTCATCATTTACATATCTGTCGTTTGGACATCTTAGCTCAACATCAAAGCCATCTGGATATCCAGCGTCTGCTAGAAGTTGTTTTGCAGCAGCTACATCATACGGTAATCTTTCATCAAGTGCCTTGGTGTAACCTGTTACACCAGGAAATGTAATTATTCCGGCTGGTGAACTGAGGCCTCTCATTACTTTTTTCTTAATAGCTTCTATATCAATTGCTTGATAAAATGCTTGCCTTACTTTTTTCTTCTTAAATGGATTGTCTCCTGTGTTACCAGATCTAAGTTGATCTGCAGATTGGTCCATACCTAAAAAAATAGTACGCATTTGTTCTACGCTAATAACTTTATGCCCAGGTGAATTACCAATAAGAGCTAAATCTTGAACTGGAGCATCGGTAACTATATCAAGCTCTCCAGATAGTAATGCCGCAACCCTTGTTGTTGCATTTGCTATAGGAAGCAAGTGAATTTCATCAAGATTGTGTTCAACATTTCCCCACCATTTTTTATTCTTTTTAAAAACAGTTTTTGTATTAGCTTCTCTCAAAGTAATTTGAAAAGGGCCTGTTCCATTTGCATTGCTCGAAGCAAAATTTTCTTGTGATGCATCATAGTTTTGTGGAACCAGTGAAAAATTATCTGCTGCCCATTTTTTTGACATAACAAATATATTTGACAATTGGTTCAAAAGAATTGGATTTGGTTCTCTTGTTTGAATTTCAACAGTGTAATCATCAAGTGCTTTAACTGATGTAACAGTGCTAATATATTCTTTAAAGTCTGAAGTTCGTTGTTGAGCTCTTAATAAACTAAATACAACATCTTCAGCTGTCATTTTATCACCATTATGAAAAGTTACATCTTTTCTAAGATTAAAAACCCAAGTTGTTGGGTTTGTAGCTTTCCAGTCAGTTGCTAGCTGAGGTCCAATTGACATATCAATCCCTCTTGTAACAAGTGCTTCATATACTTGTCTTCCTACCATTGTAGTTGGTCCTTCATTCTGAGCATGGGGATCAAGAGTTAAGCTATCGCCTTTCATTGACCATTTAATTGTATTTGCTGCCCAAGCAGATGAAAATCCAAAAACAAACAGTATAGTTAATAATATTCTAACTAAATTTTTTATCTTCATTTACCCTCCTGTAAAAAATGATTATAGAATCTAATTAAACCTTTTAACAAGTCTTTTTTTAGCTTGCTATCAACGCTATATTTCTCAAATAAGCTATCTTACAGGTTTTAATAGTTTTAATATTTTATTATGAATTGAATTGTTTGCAGAAACTAGAATATTTCCAGCTTTAACTGCATCTTCATTTTTCCAAGTAGAAATGACTCCGCCTGATGCTTTAACGATAGGCATAATGGGATGAATATCCCAAATTTGATTTAAACACTGTATAACAACATCAATTCTTCCTTCACATAAATGAGCATAGCTTAAAGCATCAAAACAAGGAAATTGCATTAATTTTAAAACTTTTGGAATTTTTTTTTGTTTGTTTAATGAAAGCCAGCCATGAAATGCTCCAGCAACTTTCATCTGATTATAGGAAACTTTTTTGTTAACATGAAGCTTTCTTTTTTTTCCCTTCTCATAAACATGGGCTGCTTTATCCGATTGATTTAAATAATATTTATTTAGTTTTGGAAAATTTGCTAAACCAATAACTGGTCTCCCTTTATAATTTAAAGCAATTAAATTACTCCAAGTTGGATTTCCTATAATAAATGACCTCGTTCCATCTATTGGATCTAAGACCCAAGTATAATCACTTTTTGTTTTTTTAAGGCCAAACTCTTCACCTATTACTTGATGTTTTGGAAATCTTTTTTTTATTCTTGTTCTAATAAACTTTTCAAATTCTCTATCAGCTTGAGTTACGGGATCATATCCTTTTCTCTTGTTTTTATTCATTGCTTTAAAAGGTTTATCTAATTTTTTGTAATAAAATCTTGTGAGCTCTTTAGCTAATGCGTTGAGAAAATTATAATAGATTGTGTAATTTTTGAATTTTGTATCAAGCATAACACGCTCTCTTACTATTTAATTTAACTTGATTAAAGCATAAAATTTAATAATCCTTGCGATAACATAATAAAATTAAACTTGTAATATTCATGGAAAAAATTCAGTCTCATGCAAAACTAGTAGTGGTTGGAGGAGGTATTTTAGGTGTAAGCTTACTGTACCACTTAACTAAAGAAGGATGGAAAGATATAGTTTTAATTGAAAAAGGGGAACTTACTTCTGGTTCTACTTGGCATGCAGCTGGTCAATGTCCACATATGATTGGAAGCTATAATTTAGCTAAAGTACATTTACATTCGACAAATCTTTATAAACAATTAGAAAAAGAAACTGGCCAAGCCACAGGTTTTCATGATTGTGGAAGTTTAAGATTAGCTTATAAAAAAGAAGATATTGATTGGTTTCATTATATTAAAGGAATTTTAGATAATGTTGGTGCACCAGCAGAAATAATCTCAACTGAAGAAATTAAAAAAATTCATCCATTTATAAAACCTGATGGAATTGTTGGGGCATTTTATACGCCAGAAGATGGACATACCGATCCTACAAGCACTACAAATGCGATGGCCAAAGGAGCAAGAAATGGCGGAGCTAAAATATACAGAAAAAATAGAGTAACTGATATTAAATTACTTCCATCAGGAGAATGGAAAGTTTTTACTGAAAATGGAGACATTGTTTGCGAACATGTTGTTAATGCTGCAGGAAGTTTTTGTCCTGAAGTTGGTGAAATGGTTGGGTTAAAAAATATACCAAGTATAAACATGATACATCATTATTTAGTAACTGATGAACATCCAGAAATTAAAAAACTAACAAAAGAATTACCTGTCACTAGAGATCCAGAAGCTTCTGCCTATCTAAGGCAAGAAGGCAAAGGTTTATTAATTGGTCCTTATGAAATGGACGCAAAAACTTGGGCTTTAGATGGAATGGATTGGAAGTTTGATATGGAGTTATTAGAACCTGAACTCGATAGAATTGAAAAGCATTTAGAAATAGGAATGAACAGAATTCCTCAGTTTAAAGATGTTGGAATTAAAAAAATTATTTGTGGACCAATCACTCATACACCTGATGATAATTTTTTAGCTGGTCCTGCTCCTGGATTAACAAATTTTTGGATGGCTTGTGCAGCAAGCATAGGTATTGCTCAAGGAGGAGGGATTGGAAAATATCTTGCACAATGGATAGTCCATGGAGATTCTGAAATTAATATGTTGGAATTTGAACCTAGAAGATACATGAGCTGGGTAACAAAAAAATATGCTATTGAAAAATCAACCGACCAGTACAAAAGAATGTACGTAACTCCAATGCCAAACGAAAGTATTGAAGTTGGAAGACCTAATAAAACAACTCCAATATATAAAAAATTAAAAGATATGGGAGCTATGTATCTAGATGCTTATGGGTGGGAAAAACCTACTTGGTTTGCAAAATCAGGAATGAAAGAAGAGTATAGTTTTAAAAGATCAAATGCTTTTCCTTATGTACAAAAAGAGTGTGAAAATGTTCAAAATAACGTTGGCATTTTAGATCTAAGTACTTTTGCAAAATATGAAATTAAAGGAGAAGATAGCGAGACATATTTAGATCGTTTATGTGCAAATTCAATTCCAAAAAAAGAAGGTAATATTGTGCTTGCTCACACACTAAATAAAATAGGCAGAATCCAAAGCGAACTTACTATAACCAGATTAGCAAATAACAATTTTTATGTTCTATCATCAACTGCATCCGAAATAAGAGATTTGGACTGGTTTAATCATAATCTTAATAAAGAAGAAAAAGTTGAAATAAAGAATGTAACTGAAGGTTATGGAGTTCTTGTTTTAGTAGGGCCAAAATCTAGAAGCGTTTTATCTCAATTAACTTCCGAAAGTTTAGATAATAAAAATTTTCCTTGGTTAAAGGGGAAAGAAATAGAAATTAATAAAGTTCCTGTTCGAGCCCTTCGAATTAATTATATGGGAGAATTGGGTTGGGAATTGCACCATCCAATGAAACAGATGGAATTTTTATATGATACTATTTACGAGGTAGGCAAAAAAGATAACATATCCAATTTTGGAACATACGCTGTCAACTCACTAAGAATGGAAAAAGCATATCGTGGTTGGGGTACAGAATTAACGGGTGAAATTAGCTTGGTTGAAGCAGGCATGGACCGTTTTTTCAATTTAAATAAAAAAAGTAATTTTATTGGGTCTGAAGTTATTAGAGAAAAACTACAATCGGGAGTTGACATTAAAATAGTTTACCTTGAGATAGATGTTGATAATGCTGATGCAAGAGGAAATGAGCCAGTATATCACAATAATAAGATAGTTGGCGTGGTCACTTCAGGTGGCTATGGGTTTAGAATAAATAAAAGTCTTGCTTTTGCTTATATCCAAGCTGGGCTAGCCAAGGATGGAACGGAGCTCTTAGTGGAAATTCAAGGACAAAAAAGGAAGGCAAAAATTTTGAACACACCAGCCTACGACCCTGAAAATAAAAAGTTAAAGTCTTAAATTAATTTTATTGACAGCTGAAAAAAAATAAAGCAACGTCCGATTTTTAGGGAAAAATTTATGACGGCAAAAAGTAACACTCCACCGAAACCTTATCTAGGCTTTGGTACTAGAATTAGAAAATCTCCTTTCTTCGAATCTACTTTAAAATGGGGTTGTAAAGAATACACGACTTACAATCATATGTATTTCCCAGTTTATTATAATACACCTGAAGAGGATTTTTGGAGTTTAGTTAACGATGTCACTCTTTGGGATGTTTCTGTTGAAAGACAAGTCGAAATTACAGGTCCTGATGCAACAAAGTTTACTCAATTATTAACGCCTAGAAATCTATCTGGTTGTCAAGTAGATCAGTGCAAATATGTTTTAAACACAAACTACGAAGGTGGAATACTTAGCGATCCAATTTTATTAAGGTTAGCAGAAAATCATTGGTGGTACTCAATATCTGATAGTGACTTATTGCTTTGGGCAATGGGTGTAGCTGGTAAAGATAAGTATGACATAGAACTTAAAGAGCCAGATGTTTCTCCTTTACAAATACAAGGTCCTAAATCAAGAGCTTTGATGAATGAATTATTTGGATCATGGATTAATGATTTAAAATATTACTGGTGTAAACAAACTGAAATAAAAGGAATTCCAGTAGTAGTTTCTAGAACGGGATGGAGTGGAGAAATTGGTTATGAAGTTTATTTACGAGATGGTAAAAAAGGTGCTGAGCTTTATGAAATGATAATGGCTGCAGGTGCAAAACATAAAATAGCACCAACTGGACCTTCTCAAATAAGAAGAGTTGAAGCAGGAATTTTTTCTTATTTCCAAGATATGCGTGTAACTGATAATCCTTTTGAAATTGGAATGGATAGATTGGTTGACCTTGAAATGGAAGCTGATTTCGTAGGGAAAGAAGCACTTAAAAAAATTAAACAAGAAGGAATAAAAAGAAAATTAGTTGGTATAGAAATTCTTGGAGACCCTATAAGTAAAGTTGTTCCACCAGAATATACACCTGGTTATTTTGTGCCTGATCATTGGCCTATATTTGATGATAAAAACGAAATTGGTTACGTTACATCTAAGTGTTATTCACCAAGATTAAAGAAAAATATTGGGTATGCTTTTATTCCAATAGATTATGCAAAAAATGATACTAAATTCACAATTAAATCTCCTTATGCTAATTTAGAATGCAAAGTAGTGCCATTACCATTTTACGATCCAAAAAAACAAATTCCAATAAAATAAAAATTAATGCTCTCAAAATTTATTAATGAGAGTAAATCTTGAGTCTTAAAGATACATTTTTAGCTTCACTAGTTCCAATTTTTTTAGGCTTTGGCTTTGTAATTGCCAAACCAGCAATGGAACACTTTCCTCCTTTTCTTTTGATGGGTTTAAGATTTACTTTTGCAGCATCAATATTAATTTGGTGGTTTCCAATACCGAGAGGCTTCCTTAAAAAAATATTTATTGTCTCTTTTATAGCCAACACATTGCAGTATGGCATCACATTCACAGGTTTAAGCATGATAGATGCTTCAGCGGCAGTATTGCTTGTTCAAATGGAAGTTATTTTTGGAGTTGCATTTGCATATTTTATGCTCAAAGAAAAACCAACTACCAGAAGTTTAGTAGGAATAAGTATTGCATTTATTGGAGTTTATATTTTAACTGGCTCACCTAGTTTAGATGGTAAATTTATTGGTGCAGCCTTAACAATTACAGGAGCGGGTATTTGGGCTTTGGGACAAGTTTTAGTTAAACCATTGAGTAAAGAAATAAATCCATTAGCTCTTGTTGCTTGGTTAGCTTTATTTTCTGGTCCAATACTAATAACTCTTTCCGCTATTTTTGATGGAAATACAATTAACTACTTTAAAACAGCAAGTCTTGATAGTTGGATAATTGCGCTTTATTTAGGATTTATTATGCAACCAATATCATATGGTTGTTTTTATTATGTATTAAAAAATAACCCTTTATACAAAGTCTTGCCTATAGTTACTATGGGCATACCACTTACTGGATTATTAGCGGCAATTTTTATTTTAGGGGAAGAACCAACTAAACAATTATTTATTGGTGGAGCTATTATTCTTCTTGGAGTTGTTATGATAGTATTTGGTAATAAAAAAAATTAGAAATTACTTATTATCTAATAAAATGAGTTCATTTAAATCGGTCAAAGTTATAAATTCTGGAAAAGCTATTATTTTATCTCGTATAGATGGTAGTAGTTTACGTTACCATTCCACTTGGTTAAGAGATAATGCCAATGATCCACAAACTAGAGATAAAAATAATGGGCAACGTTTAATTTCTATCTTAGATATACCAGTTAACACTCATATTAAATCAGCCTCACTTGATAAAAAAGGTAAAAATATAACTTTAAAATTTTTGCCTGAAAAAAAACAAGTTAAATTTTCTTCTAGTTGGCTTGAATCTCACGCTTATGACAAAAAACAAAACAATTTAAAAGTTTGGATTGATCCTAATTTAAAAACTTGGACAAAAGCTTCTTTCAAACGTGTTCCAATAATTAATTACAAAACAGCTAAATCAAACAAAAAGTTATTTATTAGATGGCTTAAATCTCTTAATTATTATGGTTTTG
>Ga0208641_1001400_pt1 | contig 12304 bp, 10 predicted proteins | sample ETN02SmetaG_2_FD_185789 | JGI IMG/M metagenome (GOLD analysis project Ga0208641, IMG submission 185789) | Marine microbial and viral communities from oxygen minimum zone, Eastern Pacific Ocean - ETNP2014F10-02SV253 (SPAdes) (version 2) | ecosystem: Environmental > Aquatic > Marine > Oceanic ... | reverse complement strand
GCTGGATTAGCAATGGCTACCATGGATATAATTAAACTTTTTGGGAAGGAACCAGCAAATTTTCTTGATGTGGGTGGAGGCGCCTCAAAAGAAAAAGTTACAGAAGCTTTCAAAATTATCCTTTCTGATGAAAATGTAAAAGGTATCCTGATTAATATTTTCGGGGGAATCATGAGATGTGATGTGTTAGCGAAAGGAGTAGTTGAAGCTGTTAAAAAAATGAAATTGAATGTTCCGTTGGTTGTTAGATTAGCTGGAACAAACTTCGAAGAAGGAAAAAAAATTTTGAATGAATCAAATTTAAAAATATTATCAGCAACAAATTTAAACGATGCAGCCAAAAAAATAGTAGAGGCCGTGAAATAAAATGTCAGTTTTAGTAGACAGAAACACAAAAGTTATTTGTCAAGGTTTTACAGGGCATCATGGAACATTCCATTCTGAGCAGGCTTTGAAATATGGAACCAAACTTGTTGGAGGGGTAACTCCTAATAAAGGAGGTAAAAAACATTTAGGTTTGCCAGTTTTTAACACTGTGGAAGAAGCAACAAAGGCAACAGAGGCAAACGCTACAATGATATATGTTCCAGCTAAATTTGCTGCATCCGCTATAATTGAAGCAATTGAATCTAAAATTGAATTAATTGTATGTATCACCGAAGGGGTACCAACTCTTGATATGGTTAGAGTTAAGAAGGCTATCAGAAATAGTAAAAGCAGGTTAGTTGGTCCAAATTGTCCTGGAATAATCACACCTGATGAATGCAAGATTGGAATTATGCCCGGCAGCATTCATAAAAAAGGATCAGTTGGAGTTGTGTCAAGATCAGGAACATTGACCTATGAGGTTGTGGCTCAAACAACCGAGATTGGTTTGGGACAATCGACTTGTATAGGCATAGGTGGCGACCCAATAAATGGAACAAGTTTTATAGATTGTTTGGAACTTTTTTTAAAAGACCCAGAAACCGAATCAATTCTAATAATAGGAGAGATTGGCGGTAATGCAGAAGAAGAAGCTGCAGAATTTATTAAATCATCGAAAATAAAAAAACCTATAGTCGGCTTTGTTGCTGGTTTAACTGCGCCTCCCGGACGAAGAATGGGGCATGCTGGGGCAATCATTTCTGGCGGCAAAGGTAATGCAGAAGATAAAATTGAGAAAATGAAGTCTTGTGGAATCACAATATCAAGTTCACCTGCACTAATTGGCAGAACTTTACAAGCAAAACTTGAAAGATAATTTTTTCAATTTTATAATGATGAATAGTTTTTTTTAAAAATTAATGACCTCAATCAAAGATAATGCAATCTTCGACAAAACTTCGTTTTTAGAGGGGAGCAATAGTTCTTTTATAGAAGAACTTTATTTGAAATATATCAAGAATCCGGAAGACATTCCTCAAAGTTGGCGAAAATTTTTTGATGGTTTAAATGAAGATCAAAAAATAATACAAACCGAAATACAAGGTCCGAGCTGGGCTCCCAAAAAAAATAATATTTCAAAATCAATCTATAAAAGTGAAATTTCTGTGGAAGATAGTTATGTTGAAAAAGAACTCTTAACTAATGGAGATTTGATTACAAAAAATGGATATGAAAAAGAAAAGGAACAATCAATTAAAGCTATTACGCTCATAAGAGCCTACAGAATTAGAGGGCATCTTATAGCGAACCTTGATCCATTAGGAATAATGGAAAGAAAATATTTAAACGAACTTCATCCATCTGACCATGGTTTTAATAAAGAAGATTATAATAAGAAAATTTACTTAAATGGATTTTTAGATCGTGAATACTCAACGATTAACGAAATACTCTCGTTTCTTAAGAAAACTTACTGTTCGACATTAGGAGTTGAATATATGCATCTTTCCGAACCCAACGAAAAAATTTGGTTTAGAGAAAGAATGGAAAAAAAAGAAAATCAATTAAATTTTACTGACAATGGCAAGAAAGCTATTTTGAATAAACTAATTCAAGCAGAAGGTTTTGAAAAATTTTTAGCTGTTAAATTTATAGGCACTAAAAGATTTGGTATAGACGGAGGCGAAGCGTTGATTCCAGCTTTAGAACAAATAATAAAACGTGGTGGTCATCTAGGGGTGAAAGAAGTTAAAATTGGTATGCCTCATAGAGGACGATTAAATGTTCTAGCAAACTTACTGCAAAAAACTTATAAAAGGATATTCAATGAATTTGTTGGAAAAATTGATTCCTCAAGCGCCGATTTCACAGGAGATGTGAAGTATCACTTGGGAGCTTCTTCAAATAGAGAATTTGATGGTAATGTGGTTCACATAAGCTTGACGAACAATCCTTCTCATCTTGAAGCTGTCGATCCTGTTGTGTTAGGCCAAACTCGTGCTAAACAATTTTTTCATAAAGATACTAAAAGACAAAAAGTTGTTCCTATTTTAATCCACGGAGATGCTGCATTTGCAGGCCAAGGAGTTGTTGCCGAATGTTTTGCTATGTCAGGACTTCCTGGGCATAATACGGGTGGAACAATTCATATCATAGTCAACAATCAGATAGGTTTTACCACAAGTCCAAAATTTGCTAGATCTTCCCCTTATCCATCTGATTTGGCGAAAATGGTTGAAGCACCGATTTTACATGTAAACGCCGACGATCCGGAAGCTGTAGTTCATTCTGCAAGAATTGCAATGGAGTTTAGGCAAAAATTTAATAGAGACGTAGTGATAGACATGATTTGTTATAGAAGATTTGGCCATAACGAGGGTGACGAGCCTACTTTTACACAGCCCCTGATGTACAAAAAAATTAGACAGCATCCAACAGCACTTAATGTTTATGGAAATAAACTGATTAAAGATGAAACTATTACTCAGGATGAATTTAATAGTATGAAAATGGAATTTAAAAATCTTTTGGAGGAACAATTTCAAACTGCAAAACAGTATAAGCCAAAACTGGAGTGGTACGAAGGCATTTGGTCAAGATTTAAACCTGAAAAGGGAAAAGATAAAAGAGGAATTACTGGTGTATCGCTAGATAAGATAAAAGAAATTGGAGAAAAACTCACTGTCATCCCACAAGAATTTGATGTTCATCCAAAGATAAAAAAAATTAATGAAAATAAAAAGAAAATGTTCCTTACAGGGAGAGGCTTTGATTGGGCCACTGCAGAACAGTTAGCATTTGCAACTTTACTAGATGAAGGCTTTCCAGTGCGACTTTCAGGACAGGATTCTGGAAGAGGTACCTTTAGTCAGCGTCATTCTATTTTTCACTCGCAAACCGATGGCACTCATTATACTCCCCTAAATAATATTTCAGAAAAACAAAAAAAATATGAAGTGGTTGATAGTTTGCTTTCAGAGTTAGCTGTTCTTGGTTTTGAATATGGTTACGCATTATCGGAACCAACAACGTTAGTGATTTGGGAAGCGCAGTACGGTGATTTTGCAAATGGAGCACAAGTAGTAATAGATCAGTTTGTTACTTCCGGGGAACGAAAATGGCAAAGAGCTAACGGTTTGGTCATGTTGCTACCACACGGTTACGAGGGTCAAGGTCCCGAACACAGTTCAGCAAGATTGGAAAGATTTTTACAATTATGTGCTCAAGAAAACATTCAAGTTATGAACTGTACCACACCTGCAAATTACTTTCATGCCTTAAGAAGACAAATTCATAGGGATTTTAGAAAACCTTTGATAATTGTGACACCAAAATCTTTACTGAGAAACAAAATATGTGTTTCGAGCATTGAAGATTTTACCAGAGAAAATTCATTTCATAGAGTTTTGTGTGATCATGCTGAGCTTGAAGAATGCAGACTCATTAAATTAAAAAAGGATGAAAAAATTAATAAAGTAATCCTCTGTTCAGGAAAAATTTATTTTGATCTTGTTGAAGCCAGAGAGAAAATAAGAAATGATCGTGTGTTTTTGATTCGTATTGAACAGCTGTATCCATTTCCAGTAAAAACACTGGCAAAAGAACTAAAAAGATTTAAAAAAAATGCGAAGTTTTACTGGTGTCAAGAAGAACCCCAAAATATGGGGGCCTGGAATATGGCAACGAATTATATCAAATGGACTTTAGATTATATAAATGCAGAAAATAAGGAAATTGAATATGTAGGAAGAAGTCCTTCCGCATCGCCAGCTTCTGGATATTTAAAAAAGCATCTTGCGCAACAAAGAGAAATAATAGAAAAGGTACTTAGATAGAAATGTCGAATCAAATTTTGGTACCCCCACTAGGCGAATCTATAACAGAAGCCACTGTGTCCAAATGGTTAAAGCAGATTGGTGAAAAAGTTGATTCGGATGAGCCTTTGGTGGAATTAGAGACCGATAAAGTTAATGTGGAAGTGCCCTCACCATTAAGTGGGACCCTGTCATCAATTAGTGTTCGGGAAGGGGATACTGTGGAAGTCGGTGCTTTGTTAGGAATTATAAATGGTGAGAAAGCAGGCACGATTACTCCTGTCAAAGAAGAAGATAAGCAGCAGGACTTATATGAATCACCCCCACCCAAGACACCTGAGATAAAAGCTAGCAGCAGCAAGAATAAAAAAGTCAATGTACAGAAACAAGAACCTCTAAAACTTGTTGAAGATGTTGAAAAAAAATCTGTGAATCATGAACCTTTACTACTAGATACTTTGGCTGAAAATGAGCCCAAAAATTTAGATAAAAGTTTTGAGAACGAAGAAAAGCGAAAATATGTACCACCGATAACCAAAAGAAATTTGTCACCAGCTGTAAGAAAAATTGCCGAAGAAAATCAAATAGATACAACAAATTTAAAAGGAAGCGGAAAAGATGGAAGAATTTCAAAAGGAGACTTGTTGAACTCAATGGGCAATAATCCTCAACCGTCAACTCGAAAAGTAAGTCATGGGCCCGAAGAACGAGTGAGAATGACAAGATTGCGAATTACAATAGCCAAACGTTTGAAAGAAGCCCAAGATAATGCAGCAATGCTGACAACATTTAATGAAGTTGATATGCAAAGCATTATGCAGATAAGACAAGATTACAAAGAAGATTTTCAAAAAAAATATTCGGTTAAATTAGGAATTATGAGTTTTTTTGTTAAATCTTGTGTTGTTGCTCTTAAAAATTTTCCATCAATAAATGCTGAAATTGAGGAAAATGAAATCATATATAAAAATTATTACAATATTGGTATTGCTGTTGGTACGGACAGAGGTTTAGTTGTGCCGGTTCTCAAAAATGCCGAAGAGCTTTCTTTTGCAGATACAGAAAGAAACATATTTCTATTATCTGAAAAAGCAAGAAAAGGGAAAATAGTTATTGACGATTTGCAAGGAGGAACATTTACCATTTCAAACGGAGGCATATACGGAAGTATGTTGAGCACTCCTATCTTGAATCCACCTCAAACTGGCGTACTGGGCATGCATAACATTGTAGAAAGACCGGCAGCACAAGAAGGCAAGATTGTTATAAGACCTATAATGTATTTAGCATTGTCTTACGATCATAGAATAGTTGATGGAAAGGAAGCTGTATCTTTCTTAAAAACAATAAAAGAATATCTAGAAGAACCACGAAGATTATTTTTAGATCTTTGAAATGCAAGAAAACTTTGATGTAATCGTTATTGGTGGAGGTCCAGGTGGTTATGTTTGCGCGATTAGATCAGCACAATTAGGTTTTAAAACAGCCTGTATAGAATCAAGAAAAACTCTGGGAGGCACTTGCTTAAATGTAGGTTGTATACCTTCAAAAAGTTTGCTCCATTTGTCTGAAATTTATCATAAAGCTCAAACGGAATTTAACAATTTGGGAATAGAAACCAGTAACGTTAAACTTAATTTATCTAAAATAATGATTAACAAAAATAAATCAGTACTAACACTTACAAAAGGAGTGGAATATCTATTCAAAAAAAACAAAATTACCTATTTGAGAGGCGTAGGATCTATAGTGTCTCCAAATACTATCTCGGTTGTTGACGAGACAAAAAAAAATTTGAATTACCAAACCAAGAACATAGTAATAAGTACGGGATCTATTCCAGCATCATTACCAGGAATTACAATTGATGAAAAAGTTATTGTTTCATCTACTGGTGCCTTGTCCTTTGATAAGGTGCCCAAAGATCTAATTGTCATAGGAGGAGGTTACATAGGATTGGAATTAGGTTCTGTTTGGAAAAGATTAGGATCTAATGTAACAGTAATCGAATTTTTGGATCACATTATTCCAGGAATGGATAGTGACGTTTCAAATGAATTCTTGAAAATTCTTAAAAAACAAGGGATTAATTTTAGATTGAATTCAAAAGTAACTACAGTTAGCAAATCAGAAAATAAAGCAATTGTTAATTTAAAAAATAATGAAAATAACAAGCAAGAAAGCATTCATGCCAATAAGGTCCTAGTTGCAGTAGGAAGAAAATCAAATACGGAAAGATTAAATTTGGTAAAAATGGATATCGCAAAAGATATACAAGGCAAAATCCAAGTTAATAAAAAATTTCAAACAAAATATAAAAATATTTATGCTATTGGTGATGTAATAAAGGGTCCTATGCTAGCACATAAAGCGGAAGATGAGGGAATAGCAGTAGCAGAAATTATTGCCGGTCAGGCTGGACACGTGAATTATGAAGTTATTCCATCCGTGGTCTATACTTTATGAAGTTATTCCATCCGTGGTCTATACTTCACCCGAAGTAGCTACTGTTGGCAAAACGGAAGAACAGCTTAAAAAAGAAAAAATTAAATATAAAGTTGGAAAATTTCCTTTTTTGGCAAATTCGAAAGCCAAAGTTAATAACGCAACAGAAGGTTTCGTAAAAATCATTGCTGAAGAAAAAACAGATAAAGTTTTGGGAGCACATATTATAGGTCAACATGCTGGCACCATGATTGCGGAGATGGTTTTAGCTATGGAATTTGGCGCAAGTGCAGAGGATATTGCTAGAACCTGCCATGCTCACCCCACTTACACAGAAGCAATTAAAGAAGCAGCGTTGGCTGTTGATAAAAGACCAATACATTATTAAAAGAATCTCTATCAAACATAAAAAATATGAAAATAACAAAAGCAATGATTCTTTGTGCTGGCTTTGGTAAACGACTACGCCCTTTAACACTTTCTAGTCCAAAACCATTATTAAAAATTGGTGATCAAACCTTATTATCAAATACATTACATATGCTAGAGCAGTATGGAGTAAAAAAAGCTGTAATCAATGTTCATTATTTGGGTAACCATATTATGGATTATATTAATAAAAATAAATTTAGTATGGCGATTACCATAGTAAATGAAAAAGATAAAATTTTAGATACCGGAGGAGGTATATTAAATGCTATTGAGCATTTTTCAAATGAACCTTTTATAGTTATTAATCCAGATACAATTTGGAATTCTAATTATTTAAATGAGTTAAAGATTATGGAAAAAGAGTTTTCCATGAATAAAAAAAACAAATGTTCTTTACTTGTGGTAAATAAAAATAAAAGTTTCGACCAAGCTTTGAATGGGGACTTTAATTTGGAAAATAACTTGGTTACTAGAAAGGATACCGACGAATTAAAATATATTTATACAGGTTTTCAAATTGTAAAACCTGATATTTTTGATCATTCGAATTTAAAAGTATTTTCTATAAATAAGATTTGGGACAAGCTTATTCAGGATAAAGTTTTAACCGGAAAAGAAAGTAATATTAACTTTTTACATGTAAGCACTAATAATATTTACAAAAGTTTATTAGAAACACATTTTAAACATTAAATAAAATATTTTTAGCCCTTTTGTCATCTAGGTATTTATATTTTTTAACTTCTAAATTTTCACTAAAGGTAATTGAAAGAGGGTTTCCAGTTGGAATTTCAAAATCTATGATTTTTTTATTAGAAATATTTAGCAGTTTTTTGCAAAGTGCTCTTAAAGAATTTCCATGTGCGGAGATCAAAATATTTTTATTGGAAGAAAGTAGTGGTTTTATATTTTTTTCATAATATGGCATAACGCGTTCGAATGTATTTTTTAAAGACTCACAGCTAGGAATTTTGCTAGATGGAATATTTTTGTAAGCCTTATTTTTGGAAGGATGATTGGTGTGTGTTTTTTCCATGGGCGGCGGCGGTACATCAAAAGATCTTCTCCAAATGTGGACCTGTTTTTTCCCGTGTTTTTTCATCATCTCATCTTTGTTTAGGCCAGTTAATGCTCCGTAGTGTCTTTCATTCAATTCCCAAGCCTTTTTGATTTCTGAATTTTTTTTATTTAGAATATCTAAAATTATTTCTAGGGTATTGATCGCTCTTGTTTGAATAGATGTGAAATAGGCATCAAATTCAATATTTAGTTTTTTAATTAATTGTCCTGCATATTTAGCTTCTGCTGATCCGTGGTCAGTTAAATCAACATCAGCCCATCCAGTAAAACGTCTTTCCAAGTTCCAAATGCTTTGTCCATGACGAATTAAAATTAGATTATTCATATTAAGTAAAATATAATGAAGATTATTATATAGAATTGTTTATGTGGATAAAGTGATCAGTTTTCTAAAGTTTATTTTTCATAGCTCAGTGCTGTTATTGATTATAATTTCATTGTTTCCAGGAAGTTTATTAGGCTTTTTGACTTATGGTGATCTTGGTAGGCAACCTGACTTAATCGCCAATCCATTTGGTACTGCAATTAATCATTTTATTTGTTATTTCTGTGTATCCATGCTTGGATTTGCTCTTTATATCAAAAATCACAACTTTCAAAAAATAGTTAATGGTCTTTTCTTTTTGTCTATTATTCTTGAAGTTTTACAAATTATTGTGCCCAATCGCGCCTTTGAAGTTTACGATGTTTCTGCTAATTTCATTGGTGTATTAGCTGCTTATTTTATAATAAAAACTTATCAATTTTGGAGTAAATTATGAGTAAATTCGAAGAACGCGAGAAAAGTTTTGAAAAAAAATTTGCACATGATCAAGAACTGCAATTCAAAGTTTCTGCCAAACGTAATAAGTATTTGGCTGAATGGGCTAGTTCAATACTAGGAAAAAATGATGAGCAGAAACAAAATTATGTTCAAGAAATAATCAAAGCAGATTTGGAGGAAGTTGGCGACGACGATGTATTCAGAAAGATTAAGAAAGATTTTGAAAATTCTGATATAAGTGTGGATGATTCGGAAATTAGAAATCAAATGTCACTTGCTTTCGAACGCGCTAAAAAAGATTTTCAATAAAACCAAAATAAATTTACTTTACTTTGTCATTTTTTCTTTATTAGCAGCTTGTGGGACGACGTTAAAGAATACCCAAGATGCTTGCAGTATTTTTTCTGAACGTTATTTTTGGTATAAATATGCTAAAAATAGTTCTGAAAAATATGGAGCACCTATTCATATAATTTTAGCCTTTGTAAAAAAAGAATCAGATTTTAAAAAATGGGCAAGACCGGAAAGAACCAAATTATTTAAAATTATACCGTATAAGAGACCTTCTAGTTCTTTAGGTTATTCACAAGCAGTAAAAAAAACCTGGGAACTATATAAAAAGGAAACAGATAATAAATTTGCATTACGAACACGTTTCAAAGATTCTGTTATGTTCATTGGTTGGTATATAAAAAAGACTCATAAAGTTAATAAAATTCCTCTCAACGACTCTTATCGACAGTATCTAAATTATTACCTAGGGTGGGGAAATTATGCTAAGAAAGCTTACAAAACTAATAAAGAGGCAATTATTTTTGCAAAAACTGTCAAGAAACAATCAAATGTTTACAGAAAACAATTGAGAGATTGTAAAGAAAATCTGGATAGAAAAAAATATATTATCTTTTAAGTTCTTTATTTAATTGGATGTCAACTGAATCAATTCTTTTTGTATTTTTTGTAAGTATAATATACATGGTTGGTGTTACATAAAGTGTGAAAAAGGTTGAAATTAGTACACCCCCTAAAATTGTTGCCCCTACTGCCATTCGCGATCCTTCACCTGCACCTGGACCTATATTTCCAATAATTAAAGGGACCATAGCTATCATGGTACTTAATGATGTCATTATTATTGCCCTAAATCTAAGACGACAAGCTTCAAGAACAGCACTTTGAATATTTTTTCCAGTTCTCCTTAACTGATTGGCCCAATCTACGATTAAGATTGAATTTTTTGTTGAAATTCCAATTAATATTACTAATGCAATTTGCGAGAATATATTGATTGAACTATTAAATAATAATATAAAAATAATTCCACCAAAAACACTTAGTGGAACCGTCAACATAATAACCACAGGATGTATAAAGCTATTAAAGGTTGCGCACATTACCAAATAAGCGGTTATTAAAGCTAACGCAAAGATGATAAATAATTCATTACTGGCTTCTATTAATTCTTCTGATTTTCCTTTCCATTCTATGCCAGCTTCTGGAACATTTTCTCTAACTGTTTTTTCAAGAAAATCCAAAGCTTCTGCGAGAGTGTAGTTACCTAATAGTCTAGCAGAAATTGTGACTGCCCTCTGCCTGTTGTATCTGGCTAAAATTTTTGCTGATCCTTCCTCTTTAAATTCAACAAGGTTCGCTAATGATATGAGCTTGCCTGTATTTTCAGACCTTACAAAAATTTTGCTTAAGCTATTACTATTTTTTCTATTTTCAATATCCGCTTGTAAAATTATTGGGTATTCTTTTCCAAATTGATTATATTTTGTCACTGTTTTGCCTCCATAGAGAGTCTCAACAGTTTTTCCTATAGACTGTGCCGATACACCAAGATCTACAGATTTCTTTTTGTTAATTGTAAGTTTTATTTCAGGTTTGTTTCGTGAGTAATCTGATTCGATTGCAGCTAAATTTTTATTTTTTCTCAACTCTTTTATTATCGCTTCTTGCCATCTTTCAAGTTCTTCATAGCTCTTTCCCATGATGACCATTTGAACAGGCTTATTGTAATTTGATACACGAATTGATTGAGGTGATATGGGAAATGCAAGAGTTTGAGGCACAGACATAATTTTTCCTATAGCTTTTCTCATTATAGTTTTTGCATCTTTATTTCGCTTATTCCAATCATCCAGCAAAGCAATGATAATAAAACTGTTATAAGATTTACTCGCCCTACCGAAGCCTGGCACTCTCATTACAACTCTTTTATAAAATTCATCTTCTTTTTTAATTAATGGAATTAATCTTTTTTCTATTTCTTCCGCTCTGTCAGCGGTATACTCGAATGAGCTGCCTTCGTCCGTTTTTCCAATAACCAAGTAGACTCCACGGTCTTCTAGCGGAATCAGCTCCTTAGGGGCAAAATTGTAAAGCAATGCAGATAGCGCAAGCACCACAAACATAAAAGTTATTATAGTTTTGTTTTTATTAATCCAATAATTTAGTGTTTCAGCGTAAAATTCTGAAAGTTTATTAAAATATTCTTCAAATTTTGAAACAATTCTAGTTTTTCGCATATTTTTTCTTAGAAATTTACTAGCTAGCATAGGCGAAAGGGTAAGAGCGACAAAAGAGGATACAACTATCGCAAAAGATAATGTAATAGCAGTTTCTCTAAATAGCACACCGGATATTCCTTTGATAAAAATTAATGGAATAAACACAGCAACTAGAACAAGTGTAGTTGCAATGATTGCAAAGGTTATTTGTTTTGATCCTCGTGAAGCCGCTACTAAAGGGGTTTCTCCATTTTCTATACGACGGTATATGGCATCGGTCATGATCACGCTATCGTCTGTTATAATTCCAATAGCTAAAATAAAACTTAAAAGAACAAAAATATTAATGGATAGATCAAATAGATAAATTCCTAGAAAAGAAGCGATTAAACTAACTGGAAGTGCTACAGCGGGAACAATGACAGCTTTTAAGTTGCCTAGGAATAAATAAATAATTAGAACAACCAATACAAAAGCTATAAATAATGTTTTATAAACTTCCCATATTGCTGCATTAATATAAGTTGCTCGATTAAAGGAAATTCCTAACTTTAAACCATCAGGTAAAGTTTTTTGTACCTTCTCAATTCTTTTTTTAATTCTTTCAGAAAGTTCTACAGTGGATGCTCCACTGCGTGCATAAATTCCAAGACCCACAACTTTCTCGTTAAATCCGTCTAGGCCTTGTGACTTAAAGAGTGTTTTCTGTGACACAGGACCAAATTCTATTCTAGCTACATTTTCTAAATGAACAACGCTATTTTTTATTTTTTTGATAGGCAACTTTTTAACTGCGCTTATATCTTTATAGGCTTTGTCTAAATTAATTGTTAAATCAACATTATTTGCTTCCAAAGTCCCTGCTGGCAGGCTAATATTTTCTTTTCTCA